>JABUBQ010000176.1_pt1 | contig 10692 bp, 5 predicted proteins | sample 7240351 | NCBI WGS metagenome assembly JABUBQ01 (sample SAMN07256348, study PRJNA390944) | subsurface metagenome | isolation source: Methane hydrate marine sediment | place: Pacific Ocean: Eastern North Pacific, ODP site 1244 | collected 2002 | reverse complement strand
GTTCGGGCCGCCCAGGAATTCTTAAGCAACCTGAAACTCACCCGGAATCAGCAGACCATCGCCCGGCAGGTTCTCAAGGAGATATCTTCCCGACTGAAGTTCATGACCGACGTGGGTTTGGATTACCTGACCCTGGAGCGTCAGGCATCCACACTTTCCGGCGGTGAGGCTCAGAGAATCCGCCTGGCCACGCAGATCGGCTCCTCTCTGGTCGGGGTGCTGTACATCCTGGACGAACCGACGATCGGACTGCACCAGCGGGATAACCGTCGCCTTCTCGACACATTGCTACAGCTTCGGGACCTGGGAAACACCCTTATTGTGGTGGAGCACGACGAACAGACCCTCCGTGCGGCGGATTACATCGTTGACCTCGGCCCCGGCGCCGGTGTGCACGGCGGCCGGATCGTGTTCGCCGGACGCTATCAGGATATTCTACAACACGAAAAATCTCTGACCGGCAAGTTCCTGTCGGGCAGGTTGAAGATCGAATCCCCCGATCGGCGCAGAGAGGACAGCGGGAAAGCCATTACCCTGATCGGGGCGGCGGAGCACAATTTGAAAGATATAACCGTATCCTTTCCCCTAGGGTTGCTGACCGTGATCACAGGTGTTTCCGGGTCGGGGAAATCCAGCCTGCTAACCGATCTACTGTATCCGGTTTTGGCCAACCGGACAAATCGAGCCCATCTTGCCGAGGGCAGCTACGCTTCGGTGGAGGGTGTGGAGGAGATCGACAAGGTCATCAACATCGATCAAAGCCCTATCGGCAGAACTCCCAGATCCAATCCCGCCACCTATATCGGCGTGTTTACACCGATTCGGGAGCTATTCGCCACCCTGCCTGCATCCAAAGCGATGGGGTACAAACCCGGACGGTTCTCCTTCAACGTCAAGAGCGGCCGCTGCGAGAATTGTCAGGGCGCCGGCACGATCAAAATCGAGATGCACTTTCTCCCCGATGTGTATATCACCTGCGATGTTTGTAAAGGCAAACGTTTCAACCGGGAGACCCTCGAAATCCTCTACAAAGGGAAAAATATCGACGATGTCCTCGACATGACCGTGGAAGAGGCCTACGCTTTCTTCAGGAAAATACCGGTGATCGAACGGAAACTGAAAATGTTGATCCAGGTCGGTCTGGGCTACATCCAATTGGGTCAATCGGCGATAACCCTCTCCGGGGGCGAAGCTCAGAGGGTAAAACTGTCCCTCGAGCTTTCCAGACGAAGCACCGGCCGCACCTTCTACATCCTGGACGAGCCGACCACGGGGCTGCATTTCGCCGATGTGAAACAGCTGTTAGAAGTTCTTAATCGCTTGGTTGATAATGGGAATACGGTGGTGCTGATCGAGCATAATCTGGATGTCATCAAGCAGGCGGACCACGTGATCGATCTCGGCCCGGAGGGAGGCGATAGAGGAGGACAGATCATCGCCACCGGTCCCCCCGAGGCCATCGTGCGATGTCGGGCTTCCCACACGGGAAGGTATCTGAAATCGGTGATCGGGGCGGCATGATTCGAGCCTACTTCCACCTCTTTGCGGTGATCTTCCTGGTTGCCGCGGTTCTGCTTCCTGCCCAGGAACAGTCCGGGAATCTGATCGAAGAGACTCTGGGAAGTGACATCGATACCGCCGGTTACTATGAGCTTGTTGCCTGGTGCAGAGACCTCGGCTTGAATGACGCAGGGACCCGTCAATCTCTGCAGAAGCGGCTGTACGCCTACTACAAGATCTCCCCCCCTGGCGAAGTGCAGGAGGAGGGGAAGAAGCGGCTGCTGGAAATCAAGTCAGCGAAGGAGACCCAATACTTCACGATCGAGGAAATCGATGAAGACTACGTGCTGCTCCTCGGCGACGTCCTGGTCGAGATACAGGAGGAGGAGGCGATCCACCGTATCCGGGCGCACCAGATCCTTCTCAACCAAACGGAGAACATCCTCAGCGCGGAGGGTGGAATCGAATACACCCTGATCAAGGGAAACGAAGAAGAGGTGTTTCGGGGCGAGCGGCTGACCTTCGACGTGGACAGCTGGGAAGGGGTATTCTTCGGTGGCGGCATGGAGGCGGATCGAGCGGTCGGCGGTGAAACGATCAAGTTCCGCTTTTTCGGCCAGTCCATCTCACGGCTGGACAACAACACCGTGGTTATGGATCGGGGAAGGATCACCTCCTGCGACATCACCGACGATCCCCACTACCATATACGGGCTCGGAAGATCTGGATTCTGGCCCCGAATGAATGGGCGATTCTGCACGCGGTTCTCTACGTAGGCAACATCCCCCTGTTGTACCTGCCCTTCTTCTTTCACCCGGGAGAGGAGTTCTTTTTCCATCCGGCCATCGGCTACCGCGACAGAGAGGGGAATTTCATACAGACCACGATCTACCTGATCGGACAGAAGAAGCGCAGCTCTAGCCCCCTGTCCTTTCTGGCGGTCACCGAGCAGAGCTCCACCCAATACGAAGTAGAGCGCCGCGGTCTGTTCCTTCGTCAGCTCGGGGACAAACCCATCCAGGTGGATGAGAACCGCTTCCTCAAATTGATGTTCGACATTTACTCCCGGCTGGGAGGATTCGCCGGTATCGAGGGGAGTTTTCCCCCGAAAATCGATTTCAAGGGAGGGATCGGGATCAGCCGGACGATAACCTTCAGTGAGATCGAACCGGGACGATGGGCCTACACTCCTCTGATCGACGACGGCGACGGATATCGCTCCTCCTGGAACGAATCCTACCTCTTCGGGTTTCCCCTGCCGCTGCGCTTCGGATTGGAGAGCAGCTGGAGCCTTGGCAGCGGCGGGTATCGTTTTTCCGGCAAATTCGAATACTTCTCGGACCCATTCTTTTCCAGTGATTTTTATAATCGGGCCGAAGACACCGGATTGACCCGCCTGATCGGCGTCGAACCGATCGTGGAAACAACGGGAGAGGGTGAAAAGCGAAACCTTACCTGGGAGTTGAGCGGACAGGCCGATTTTTCCGGAAACATCGACACACCCCTGATCAAGACACTGTCTTTTCCCTATATCAAAGCCAACCTCTACTGGCAGAGTCGTGAAAACAATCAGCTTGTGGCCCCGGATGCTACCTATGCTCCCTCGAGGCTGTTCTACTATCCGGTAAGCTTGAAGCTGCCCAGCGCTACCTTCCAGATGCTCGGCGATCTATTGGATATTGCCCGCCCCTCTGTGGAAAAAGCGGGGAAATCCGAAAGAAGAGCCGTGCCAACGGAGCTCCGTTTCCCCGACGGGCTCGAGGCTGATCACCTGCCAACAGGGACAGCGGAACGCGGGGCGTCTCCCCTGCGCCCGCCCGAGCCTCAGGCGAATGTTCCGGTCTCGCTTCCGAAAACCCCGCTGCAGTTTCGTTTGTCCTACCAGGTGCGGCCCAGTATGACCGTAGAACAGAGCTTCAATGCAGATAACTGGCAGGAACCGGAAGATGTCACCTACGACCTGAAATATACGAGCCTGGACACCTCGGGCATCTCCAGCCTGGATTACTCGTTGAGGATATTGGAGAACGTTCTCTCCTTGAGCGGAAACCTCGCCTTGACCGGCTACTATCGCAGCCGATATCGCCAGTCATTCCCGGCAGGAACCGAATGGGACAACCTGGTTGTAGGAGATCAGCAGTACTCCCAACTGAATGTAAAATCGACCCTCGGTCTGGACTACTTCCCCCTGGCCGATGATCCGATCTTCGGCAACACCAGCCTGAACTACGATCTCAGCTGGATTCTCTTTCGCTATATCCGCGACCCCGCCTCTTCGATAGACGATCCGCTGTACTACGTACCCCCGCCCGAGTGGAGTCCGGACACCGTCGGTCTGCATAGCGCCCAGGCGGCTCTGAAATGGCGCATGTTTGATGCCGAAAACACCCTGTCCCTAGCCGCCCAGCTCCCCCCGCGCGAGGGCAGCCTGACCGGAAACCTGGAGTTCACGGTCTGGCTCCTTACCACGACGGTGAACTCGGTGTTCAAGGAGGACAGCGGCGGTTGGGAGTTCCAGCCCCTCGTGGCGCGGGAAACCCTTCGCCTGGGAGAAAACGTAAACGTAAGCGAAGAGCTGCGTTTCGACCTCTACAGTGCTGCAGGCAGCGGCTTACTGACCAAGAGCCTGACTTCGCTTAATCTGTGGAACCTCTACGGCTCTTTCAGCGCCGAGCGTATGATCCCGAAAGATTTCAACTTCGTAACGGGAGTATGGGATCCTGTGGGCACGAAGGAGTATTTCCTTCCCTCCTACATCACCCTGGGATACAATCTGGCCGGCAGAGAGCGATACTACTGGAAAAACCGCATACGGATTCAAACATCCCTCAATACTTCTTGGTCGATGAATATCGAGCAATTCACCGACAACAGCCTCGATTTCTCTCTGACTTTCAGTTTCTTTCTGTACAAATTTCTGGAGCTGTCCGTAACCACCAGATCCTACAATAACCGGACCTTCCAGTACTTTCCGAGCCTGGCGCAAGAGCTGGAACAGCCGCTTGTGAATCCTATCGATGACCTGTTGAAATCCTTCAACTTCTTCAATACAGCGGACAGGGAGGAATCCGCTTTCAACCTGCGCAGCATCAACGTAAAAGCTGTGCACTACCTGCATGACTGGAACCTGACCCTCAGCTACGACGGCAAACCGATCCTGAATGAAGAAGCCCTACCCAATCCCCGATACGAGTGGGGAAACACCTTTTCAATCATCCTGCAGTGGCTTCCGATTCCCGAAGTTCGAAGCACGATCCGAGGGGAGGAGGGAACGCTCTATTTGCGGGGTTGACTCCTGTAGTATGCCGGAGGTACATTCAAGCGTATAGGAATACTATGGGTAAACACCTGGCGGTGGTCCTCAAGAACCCGGAGAGGATCCAGGAACTGTTTGGGGCCAACGACGGTAACCTGTCCGTTTTCGAAGACCTTCTGGGCGTCCGCCTCTACTTCCAAGGAAATCAGGTATATCTAGATTCGAACGATGAGGATAAGCGAATACTCTTCGAGCGAATCCTCGGCGAGCTGGAGGACCATATTTCCCTCGGCCAGATACCGGGGCCTGATTTGATTCGGGCCGTGTACAGAACGCTGAACACCGACAAAGATGAAGGCGCCGAGCTGCTAAAAGACACCTGCGTGATCATTCCGGGTGGATTGAAAAAGGTGTTTGCCCGCAGCTATCGGCAGGCCCTGTATCTGAAGGCCATCGAGACAAATGACCTGGTTTTCTCGATCGGCCCGGCAGGGACGGGGAAGACCTATTTGGCGGTAGCCCAAGCCCTAAAAAGTGTACTCTCCCGCAGCAGGCGAAAACTCATTCTCACCCGGCCGGTGGTTGAAGCGGGAGAGAATTTGGGCTTTCTTCCGGGTGACCTGGAACAAAAGATCAGCCCGTACCTGCGTCCCCTATACGACGCCATGGAGGCATTTATCCCCCCCGAAGCGCTGCGCCGGCTCGAGGGAAACCGTATCATCGAAATAGCTCCTCTTGCCTATATGCGGGGGCGAACACTGTCGGAGTGCTTCATCATCCTGGACGAGGCGCAGAACACGTCGAAGGAGCAGATGAAGATGTTCCTGACCCGGTTGGGGGAGGGAACTCAGACCGTGGTCACCGGCGACATCACCCAGATCGATCTACCGAAACGCAAGCTTTCCGGCCTTCTCGACGTGATATCCATACTCAAGCCCATCCGGGAGATCGAATTCGTGTTTCTCGGGGAAGAGGATGTGGTTCGAAATCCCCTGGTCCGCAAGATAGTGCGTGCGTATGAAGCAAACCAAGAAGACTAGCAACGATACCTCCCCATCGCCGATTTCCGCTCTCAAGCTGCGGTTGGCCGCGGATCGATTGACCGGGGCCATTCTCGGCATAACCTTCATTGTCGCCGTAGCGATCGTACTGGTAACGACTCAATTCGGCAGTGTTTTCCCACTGCTGCGGCCTTCAGAGTACGAGATCGGCAGCGTAGCGGAACGGGACTACGTTGTGGAACGGGACATCCTCTATCTCGATCAAGAGGCGACGCGCCTGAAGAGAGAAGCGGCGGGCAAGCTGGTGATGCCGATTTTCCGGGTCAACGAACGAATCGGTGAGGAACGGCTTCAAAGCTTCTCCGAGTTTAGGGAACGCCTGCTCGCCTTGAGGCGGGAGGAGAGCTCCCTGGACACCGTCTTTTTGAAGCTCCAGGTAGAGTTCCCGGGGGTGTTGTCTAAAGAGCAACTAGCCCGACTGCCCGACACCAACCAACTGCCCACCGTATTCGAGCAGGCAGAGACCATCCTGGGGCAGATCTTTGAAACAGGCTTGATCAAGCTGCCCGGGCAGGATTCGGAGCTTCTGTCCCTCGGCGCTATTGCGGTCTGGCGCTGGATGGGGGGAAGGCTCGTCAAGGAGGAATATTTCCTCGAGGATGTCCTGACCAAGAATAATCTGGAAAGCTGGATCGAAGAACGTTTTCCTGAAATCCCGGCGCAGCTCCTGCCGCCTGCAAAAGACCTGGTACGGGCCTTTGCCATTGAAAACGGATTTTTTGATGCCGAAGAGACGGAAAAGAGCAGACAGAAGGCCATGGAGGAGGTTGAGCCGGTTCAGGCCAAATTGGTGCGAGATCAGGTGATTGTCAGGCGGGGCGATATTATCGATGCTGAGACCGCAGCCCGGATAAGGGCGCTCGGCGAGTATTCGGTGACCGTCAATCTGAACAGCATCGCCGGGAATATATTGTTCCTGCTGATCGTGTTCTTCTTTTCGCTGTTCATGTTCCAAAAACGGGTTGTCGGCAGATCTCTGAAACACAACCAGGTGCTGTTTTTAGCCGCTACAGCGCTGATTTTTCTCCTGGCATCCGCCCTGTTGGCCCGTTTTTTTACTCCCGCCGGGGGAATACCTTTTTCGGTAATCCTGCCCACAGCCGCCATATCGATCCTGGTTACTCTTATCATCTCCACCCGGGCGGGCATCGCCCTGTCGCTGATCCTGGCTCTCCTGGTTCTGCCGGTTGCGGAGATGGACCCCTATTCATTCCTCTTTGTGCTGCTGACCGGTGTGGCCGGAACCGCCGTTGTCCAACGGGCCGAACGCAGAATCGACCTTGTCCGAGCCGGTGTTTACCTGTCCGCATTGAATATCGTTCTACTGGTTTTCTCCGCCCTGCTGCATAGCATCGGCAGAAGTTGGTTGCTGCCGGTCCTGGGATGGAGCCTCCTGAACGGCTTCGTCTCAAGCATGATCAGCCTGGGATTTCTGCCGATCCTGGAACATGGTTTGAACGCGGCCAACCGATTCCGTTTGATCGAGCTTTCTGACCTGAACGCTCCAATCTTGAAGCGAATGCTGTCGCTGGCGCCGGGAACGTACAATCACTCGATCAGTGTGGCGAATCTGGCAGAATCGGCCTGCAGTGCTATTGGAGCCAACGCTCTCCTGGCTCGGGTCGGCGCCTACTATCATGATATAGGAAAGATCGAACAGGCCGAGTATTTTATCGAAAACCAAACTTCCTACAACAAGCACGACGAGCTGAAGCCGAGTCTCTCCGCTGCGGTAATTAAATCCCATCTGAAAATGGGAATCGAAAAAGCGCGGGAGTTGTCTTTGCCACAGGAGGTCCAGGAAATTATATCGCAGCATCACGGCCGCGGTGTTATTAAATATTTCTATCAGAGAGCACTGGAAAAGGACGAAAAAACAAATGTGACCTCCGATGACTACTCCTATCAGGGTTATCGTCCCAGCAGCAAAGAAGCGGCCGTGGTCATGCTGGCCGATACTGTCGAAGCGGCCACCCATACACTGAAAAAACCCACAATCGCCAAGCTGGAGAAATTCGTTTGGGACAACATCATGGAGAAGTTTGTATCTCAAGAGCTTGGTGACAGCCAACTTACCTTTCGGGATTTGGAGACGATAAAGAAGAGCTTCGTGCAAGTTCTGGCCGGGTACTATCATTCCCGGATTGAATACCCGAAGGTTAAAGAGGCTGCCCGGTGAACGAGATCGAAATCGCTTCGACGGACATCGAGGAGCCGGGTTGGCTGCAGCGCTGCCGGCGCCTTGCAGCAAAAGTACTGAAAGCCCGCGGGATCAACCGCTGGGAACTGTCCATCCTCATAACAGATGACCCCACCATCCGGAAGCTGAACCGGCGCTACCGGGGGGTGGATTCTGCAACGGACGTTTTGTCATTTTCTCAAAGGCTTGCGGAGGAGAAGCTGAATGCCCGGAGCATGTATCGACCGGCAGGGGATATCGTGATATCCGTGGATACCATGGCTCGAAACGCGGGGGAGCGCAGGATCTCCGAAGAGGAGGAATTGAAGCGCTTGCTGATTCATGGCATCCTGCACCTGGAGGGTATGGATCATCCCGATGAGCAGTCCGAAATGATAACGATACAGGAAAGTATTTTGACACGATTGAAAAAGGAGAAAATATTTTGAAGAAAAGAAGCTTCCTGGACAGGCTTCTTAGGAAAGTCTCCCTTGAAGAGAATTTGAACAACCTGGATACGACCGCTATGGAAATGGTGAAGGGGATCATTTCCCTGTCCGAGTCCAACGTCAAAGAAATCATGGTACCCAGGATCGATGTGGTCTCGATCTCGCTGGACACGCAGGTTCCCGAGATCGTGGATATCATATCCGATTGCGGTCACTCCCGGTTCCCGGTGTATCGTGATACCGTCGACAATATCGTTGGGATCCTTTATGCCAAAGATCTATTGGACTATATGGTCAAAAAAGCGCCGGAAGCCGAGCTCAACAAGTTGATTCGACCGGCCTATTTCGTGCCGGAGAGTAAGAAGCTCGATTCTCTGCTCCGAGAGTTCCAGCGCCGGCGGGTGCATATCTCAGTTGTGGTTGACGAGTACGGCGGCACCTCCGGGATTGTCTGCCTCGAGGATATCATCGAGGAGATTGTGGGAGAAATCCAAGACGAGTTTGACAATGAAACCGAAGAACTGATGAAGGTCAGTGAAGATGTGTATCTCTGTGATGCCCGGGCAAATCTCGAGTGGCTGAATGAGCAGCTTAAAATCGAGCTTCCCGGCGAGGACTTTGATACGCTGGGGGGGTTTGTTTTCGATCTATTCGGCAAAATTCCGGTACGATACGAGAAGGTGAGCTATAGGGGGATCGATTTCATCATTCAGAATATGGAGGGACACAAGATCAATACGATCAAGATTGTCCTACTGCGGGAAGGAGCCTGAGAAAGACTGATGAAAACTCTTGCTGCCGTCATTTTGACTCTGTGCTCGGCTGGAATGCTCTTTGCCCAAACAGGAGCCGATGAAGCGGCGGATCCGAGGACCCTGTATCAGCGGGGGCGGGAGGAGCAGGCCCGTTCGAACCTGCCGGCAGCGGTCGAACTGTATCGGGCGGCCTTGAGAGAAAATCCGGCCTACGATAGACCTCTGATTGGTCTGGCGGAAACCTTTTTCGTCCTCGAAGAGTACGAAGAAGCACTGGAGTATCTGAAAGAAGCCCAAAAATACGACCAGGGCAATCTTGATCTGATCGTTCTCGAGGGAAGGATCTCCATTGCTCTGAATCAACCCACCAGGGCCAGGATCCTCTTCGAATCGGTGCTCGAGAAGGAGAAAAACAACCTTGATGCCCGTTTTGGACTGGCCGAGTTGGATATTGCTCAGGGACGGACCCGGAATGCCGGCCGGCGATACATCGAAACCCTGAAGATCCGTCCGGAGAGCCAAAAGGCCCTGCTCTCCCTGGTGCTGCTTAGCGACGCCCGGGGGGACCGGAATGCCGCCGAGGCCTATCTGGAACTCGCCTTGAAGTACCATAGCTACGACCCCCGGGTCCACTATGCTGCGGGGCGTTTTTCCATTGAGGAGGGAAGGCTCGATCGGGCTCAAAACTATCTGCTCACGGCGATCGCCCTGGATACTGAATACACGGAGGCAAAACGACTTCTCGCTCAAGTCTTTCTACTGCGGGATGAGCCGAACAAGGCGATCGACATTCTTAGAGAGATCCTGGAGACCGACCGTGAAAGCCCCCTGGTATGGTACTCTTTGGGCCTGGCCTATGATCGCAGCGGTGATCCCGAACAAGGAATTCGCGCTCTTGCCCAGGCCTTGAGGAGGAGTCCGGACGACGAAATCGCCCGTATCGCTCTGGAGAACATCGCCCTGAACAAGAATCCGATCGACGATCCCATCCGCGGACGCTACGCGGCCTACCATCTGGAGCGGGGAAACCTGTTCAAGGAAAGGAATCTTCCGGCAAAGGCTTTGATGGAGTACAGGAGAGCCCTGCGGCTGCAGCCGGAGTCCAAAGAACCCCGGTTGTTCTACGCAGACCTGTATCGACTGATGGGATTCCCGGTAAAATACATGAAGGAGCTGGAGGTGCTGCGGGACCTTGGCTACACCGATCCGCTCATACTCGATGATATCGAGATCATCGCCAGTTCCCGCTACGAGAGTGTCGGAGCGGTGTGGGGAATCGACCAGTACAGCTTGGATAAAAAACGCTTCTCCGTTGCACTGTATCACCTCCAGCCGGCTACCCGGGAGCTTCACCCCTTCGCCGGCCGGGCCGCGGCGGAGTATCTGCACGACCTTCTGCAGCGCTACCCCGGTCTGGAGCTTCTCGATGCTGTACTGGTCGATTCCCCACACCGCTCCGACACTCTCGTAGCGGGAACTGGCGATGATCTC
>JABUBQ010000175.1_pt1 | contig 10718 bp, 11 predicted proteins | sample 7240351 | NCBI WGS metagenome assembly JABUBQ01 (sample SAMN07256348, study PRJNA390944) | subsurface metagenome | isolation source: Methane hydrate marine sediment | place: Pacific Ocean: Eastern North Pacific, ODP site 1244 | collected 2002 | reverse complement strand
GAGAGGTGCTGGAGTGGCCTATCAGGCACGCCTGGAAAGCGTGTGTAGCCGCAAGGTTACCGTGGGTTCGAATCCCACCCTCTCCGCCATATTACATCCCCAGATAGCTATTTCTTGTCTTTATACTCCCGACGGACGCGCTTGCTGATTTCATCAGCCTTAGCAAGCAGATAGAGCATGCCCCCAAGACACAACAGGAAAATGCCAATGCCAATAGGTCCTGTCCAGAACAGTACCAAAAACAGTGTGTCCTCCATTGTTACCTCCTTTTTTGAGCATTAACTTTTGTGCGCAGATTATAGAGGCGGGTTTACAGCGAAGTCAAGAGAGAGTTTAAGAGGGGCTTCGCCTCTCTTTTTAATATTCTTCCCCCTTCCCCTTAATAAGGGGAAGGGGGATTAAGGGGGATAGGGTCATTCCAATAATCTCTAATTGCCACTAGCCTACCCCTATGCTAGAATGGCATTGCTTTGGAGACTTCAAATAAAGACATTAAATACTGGGTGGGGTTCAGTCTCATACCGGGCATCGGGCGGGTCAGGTCTGCCCAGCTAGAGAGCTATTTTGGTAATCTGGAAAATGCCTGGCAGGCGAGGTCGGCTGACCTGAAGCAGGCGGGGCTGGACAGGGGTGTAGTACAGGCTATTACTTCTTGGCAACCTAAAATCTCTCTGGAAGCAGAGATGGAAAAGCTGGACTGCTACGGGGTAAAAGTATTCACCTACCACGACCCGGGTTATCCCGCCCGCCTCAAGGAAATATATGATTATCCCCCGGTTCTCTATGTCAGGGGCACCATCCTCTCCGAAGATGAATGGTGCCTGACCGTAGTCGGTACCCGCCGGGCTACCGTTTACGGCAGACAGATAACCGAGGAAATAGTAACCGACCTGGCTCGAAGTAAAATCACTATTGTTAGCGGTCTGGCTAAAGGGATTGATTCGGTAGCCCACCATAGCGCCCTGGAGGCAGGCGGCAGGAGTATTGCCATATTCGGTTGCGGGCTGGACACCGTTTATCCCAGTGAGAACGTTAGTCTGGCTCGCCGTATTATTCAACAAGGAGCTTTGGTTAGCGAGTATCCCCTCGGTACCAGACCCAGACCTGACAATTTCCCCCGCCGCAACCGCATCATGAGCGGAATGAGTCTGGGAGTTCTGGTTATTGAAGCCGGTGAGAGTAGTGGAGCTATAATTACCGCCCATATGGCACTGGAGCAAAATAGAGAGGTATTCGCCATCCCGGGCAGCGTCCTGTCGCCAGCCAGCAGAGGCACCAATCACCTCATCCAGGAAGGAGCCAAACTGGTTCGCGACTATACGGATATCCTGGAGGAATTGAACCTGACAGCGGTAGCTCACCAGATAGAGATGAAAGAAGTCATACCAACTTCTGACACCGAGTCCTTATTATTAAAACAACTATCCGCTGAACCAACCCATATTGATGAGGTCTGCCGCCAGAGTGAACTACCCGTATCTACGGTCAGCAGCACCCTGGCGATGATGGAGCTTAAAGGTCTGGTCAAACAGGTAGGGACTATGAATTACGCCCTAGCTAGAGAAACAAGAGAGGAATATAGAGTAAGAGTAGAATAGCTATTATGAAGAAAAAACTGGTTATAGTTGAGTCACCGGCCAAGACTAAAACGCTGGGCAAGATTTTAGGCAAGGGCTACAGTCTCAAGGCTTCCCTGGGTCACATCAGAGACCTGCCGAGAAGCCAACTGGGGGTAGATATTGAAAACGGCTTCGCCCCCAAATATGTGGTGCCCAGGGTGAAAAGTAAGACTGTTCGAGAGCTTAAAGAAGCAGCCAAAACTGCGTCCTCGGTATATCTGGCTACCGACCCCGACCGCGAAGGAGAAGCTATCTCCTGGCATTTATCTGAGATAACCAAATCCAATGAGAAGCCCCACTACCGTGTCGTCTTCCATGAAATAACCAGGGAAGCTGTCGAGTATGCCTTTAAACACCCTCGTTCTATAAATATGGAGCTAGTTAATGCCCAGCAAGCACGGCGTGTCCTTGACCGGTTAGTCGGTTACAAGATTAGCCCGCTTCTGTGGAGAAAGGTAAGAAGGGGCTTATCGGCGGGCAGAGTCCAGTCGGTGGCACTGAAGATTATCGTTGACCGCGAGCGGGAAATTGAGAAGTTCATCTCGGTGGAATACTGGACCATCGAGGCTGAGCTAACCAAGAAAGCCGAAACCACAAGATTCAGGACTATGTTAGTTGGTCTTATTGATGGCACCAAACTTGACATTCATACTCAGAAAGAAGCCGCGAAGACTATTGAGAAACTCAAGCCAGCCGATTACAAGGTTTTCAAAGTCAGCACCAAAAAATTAACCCGCCAGCCAGCACCACCATTTATCACCAGCACCCTGCAGCAAGAAGCCTGGCGTAAGCTTCACTTCACCGCCAAGCAAACTATGGCTATTGCCCAACAGCTTTATGAAGGCCTGCCCCTTGGCAAGGAAGGAAATGCAGGTCTCATCACCTATATGCGAACCGACTCTACCCATGTAGCCAGCTCAGCTACAGCCGAGACCAGACAGTTTATTCAAGACAAATATGGCGCCCAATTTGTTTCACCTCGTACTCGTTTTTTCAAGAAGGTTAAAGGAGCACAGGAAGCTCATGAAGCTATCCGTCCCACCAAAATTCGGCGGGAACCATTTCTTATTAAGTCATACCTTAACCCTGCCCAGTTCAGGCTCTATCAGCTCATCTGGCAACGAATGGTAGCCAGCCAGATGTCAGCCGCCTTACTTAATAATACTACCATTGATGTTAAGGCTAAATGTCCGGAAACCAAAGATAAATACCTGTTCAGAACCTCCGCCTCAGTCATTATCTTTCCCGGGTTTACCATTCTTTATACCGAGGGGAAGGATGAAACTGAGGAACAGAAGAAAAATCCACCCCTCCCCCAACTGGAGAAAGGCGATGAGCTTGAGCTTCTGGGACTCTCCCCTGAGCAGCATTTCACCCAGCCCCTACCCCGTTTCACCGAAGCCACTCTGGTCAAGATGCTGGAACAGCAGGGCATTGGTCGCCCCAGCACCTATGCCCCCATCCTGTCTACCATCCAGGAAAGAGAGTATGTTATCAAAGTAAAAGGTAGCTTTAAACCTACCGAGCTTGGTTTTGTCGTCAACGACCTGCTCAGTCAGCACTTCCCCGGCATCGTTGATATCAAGTTCACCGCTCACATGGAAGAGGACCTGGATGAAGTAGCCAATAAAAACAAGGACTGGGTGCAGGTGGTACAGGATTTTTATACCCCCTTTGAACTCGCCCTTCAGAATGCTGCTGAGAATATAGAGAGGGTGAAATTACCCGACCAGCTGATTGAAGAAACCTGTCCTAATTGTGGCAAACCCTTAGCTATCAAGATGGGACGTTATGGCAAGTTTTTAGCCTGCAGCGGCTACCCTGAATGCAAATACACCAAGCCCTATCAGATTAAGCTTGGCGTCAAGTGTCCTGAGTGCGGTAGTGAGCTTGTAGAAAAGATAAGTAAAAAGAAGCGCATTTTTTACGGATGCAGCAACTACCCGAACTGTAAGTTTGCCACCAGTTTTAAACCCCTCCCCCAACCCTGCCCCAAATGCGGCGGCCTCCTCACCCTGTATCGGGAGAAATGGGCAAAGTGCACCAAGTGCAGTTATAGAGGGAAGATAGAAGAAGCAGAAACAACCGCTAAAGACTCTACCAAATAGCAGGATTAACTCTATGCAAGAAGTTTTTAATAAATACATAAATTACCTTGTAGCCGAGCGGAATGTTTCACCGTATACCGTGCGGAACTACACCACCGATTTGCTGGACTTCTTCAGCTTTCTCAGAGCTAAAAGGGTTTATTCACTGGAGGAAGTTGACCGTCATGTTTTGCGCAATTACCTGTCTCACCTTCTGAAGCAGGGTTTTGTCAAAGCCAGCATTGCCCGCAAGCTCTCCGCCATCCGCTCTTTCTACCGCTACCTGCTCCGCGAGGGAATGGTACCAGCCAGTCCGGTAGCTGATACCTCACCCAAGCTGGATAAACGCCTGCCCTCTTTCCTTACCCTGGAAGAAGTAGAGAAGCTTCTCAACACCCCTGACCCGTCAAAACCACAGGGGCAGCGCGACCGGGCTCTGCTGGAGCTACTCTATGCCTCCGGCCTCAGAGTCAGCGAACTGGCAAGCCTGAACCTGGGGCAAATTGACCTTGATACCGGCGAAATCCGCGTCTGGGGGAAGGGGTCTAAAGAGAGAATAACACTGATGGGCAAACCAGCTATCAATGCCCTGAACACCTATCTTAATCAGGGCAGGCCCCAGCTCCTGAGTAAAAAGGGTAGCCCTGCCCTTTTCCTTAACCGATACGGTGGGAAGCTCACCGAGCGAAGCGTCCAAAAAATGTTGGAGAAATATGCTAAAATAAGTGGGATAGGCAAGAGGATACATCCCCACATGCTGCGTCATACCTTTGCCACTCACATGCTTGACGGGGGTGCTGATTTACGAGTTGTCCAGGAGCTTCTGGGCCACGCCAGCCTGTCCTCAACCCAGATTTATACTCATGTAACTAAAAGTCAAGCGAGAAAGGTATACCTATCGGCTCACCCCATGGCTAAGGAAAAGAGTGATGGAAACAGGTAACAGACTGCAAAAATTACGCCAGTTACTAGCAGAAAAGGAGATTGAGGCGATTCTGATTTCCCAGCCTCAGAACAGATATTACCTTTCTGGCTTTGATGGCTCATCAGGTCTCTTGTTAATTACACCGGAAAAGGCAGTCTTAGCTACTGATTTCCGCTACATAGAGCAGGCCAGTCAACAAGCCCCTGACTATGAGATTTTTAAGACAACCGGCGACATAGTTGACTGGTTTCTCAAACTGGTAGCTGGATTGAGATTGAGAAGACTGGGGTTTGAAGCTGAGCATGCTACCTTTGCCCGGTACCGCCAGTTATCCGACATACTGGACGAAGAAGAACCACAGCTCCGACTGGTTCCCGAAGATGGACTGGTAGAATCGCTCCGGGCAATAAAAGAACCTGAAGAAGTTGAACTTATCACCAGAGCGGTAGAAATATCTGATAATGCCTTTGACTACATTGAAGGGATAATTCACGCTGGCATGAACGAACAGGAAGTAGCCTGGGATCTGGAAAAATTCATGCGTGAAAATGGTAGTGAACCATTACCTTTCAATATTATCGTTGCTTCAGGCTCAAATTCAGCTCTACCCCACGCCAAAACATCATCACGCACTATCAATGCCGGGGAACCGATAGTAATTGATATGGGAGCCAGACTCGGAGGCTATGGCAGCGACCTGAGCCGAACTATATGCCTCGGCTCGCCCGATAAGACCTTCAAAAAGATATATAACACTGTCCTTAAAGCCCAGCTAGCAGCAATAACTAAAATTGAGGAGGGTATGACCGGCGAGCAGGCTGATAGTTTTGCCCGGGAAATTATTGAGCAAGAAGGCTATGATGAAGCCTTTGGACACGCTCTGGGGCATGGTGTGGGACTGGCACCCCACGAGTCACCACGCCTCGGTCCCAATTCAACCGATACCCTTACCTCGGGAATGGTATTCACTATTGAGCCCGGCATTTATCTCCCGGGATGGGGCGGAGTAAGAATTGAGGACACAGCAATAATAGAAAGTGGTAAAATCAAAGTAATTTCAAAAGCAAGGAAAGGCTAACATGATAACGAGCAGTGGATTAAGAAAAGGAATTACTATTGAATTAGACGGTGCGTTATACCAGGTCCTTGAGTATCAGCATATCAAGACGGGACGCGGTAGTGCTCAGATTCGTCTCAAGCTCCGCGACATTCGCGGCGGCCATACTATTGAGCGAACTTTCCAGTCAAGCGAGAAGTTCATTCGGGCACGCCTTGACGTCCGTAATACACAATACATATATAACGATGGCGACCTGTACTACTTTATGGATGAGGAGAATTTTGAACAGTTCCCTCTCAGCAGCACTCAGCTGGGGGATACCACCAACTACCTGAAAGAAGGTATGTCATTAGAGGTACTGAGCTATAAGGATGAGCTGGTCGGTGTGGATTTACCCATCACTGTAGAGCTTGAAGTGACTGAGACTGAACCTGGTTTCAAAGGAGATACTGCCACCGCCGGTACCAAGCCAGCCACACTGGAAACGGGCATCACTGTTCAGGTCCCCCTGTTCGTTGATAAAGGTGATATTATCAAGGTCGACACACGCAGCGGTATCTATCTGGAGAGGGCTGGTTAGATTGTTAAAAGCCGATCTCCATATCCATACTGAATACTCGATGGACTGCAACACGCCCTTAGAGCAAGTTATAAATCGTTGTTTGGAGACTGGTATAAACTGCATTGCTGTAGCTGATCACGGCACCACCGAGGGAGCACTAAAGATGCAAAGTATTGCCCCCTTCCCGGTGATTATCGCCGAGGAAGTCCTGACCACACACGGCGAAATCATGGGTTTGTTTCTCAAGGAGACCATACCCAGCGGTCAGTCTGTAGAAAAAACCATATCCCAAATCAGAGCTCAGGGCGGCCTAGTAAACATCCCTCACCCCTTTGATATGCTCAGACACTCGGCGCTGGATGGCAGGATAATAGAAGAAATAGTAGAGCACATTGATACCATAGAAGTATTTAATGCAAGGTGCATCCTTCTCCGAAGTTCAATAAAGGCTCAAATTTTTGCGGAGAAATACGGCATCCCCAAGAGTGCCGGCAGTGATGCCCATACGCTGCAAGAAATAGGTAACGCCTATGTTGAGATGCCCGAATTCAACGGAAGGGATGATTTCCTGGATGCCCTGGAAAAGGGCAAGATTTCAGGACGCAGAACAAACCCCTTAATCCACTTTAACAGCCTTTGGGCGAGACTGAGAAGTAGTAATAAATAAAATGACAGCAACATATCAGCTAGGTTGGTTCTCCACAGGTAGAGATAAAGCTGCCAGAGACCTCTTGCAGGTGGCCAATAGCAGTATCAAGCAAGGCGAGATTGAGGCAGAAATAGCCTTTGTTTTCAGCAACCACGAACCCGGTGAAGCCAGGGAAAGCGATTTGTTTTTTGAACTGGTCCAAAGCTACCATATTCCCCTTGTCTGTTTTTCTTATCAAAGGTTTAAGACCAGAAAAGGTGTCGCCACTACCGAAGAGAGCAAAGTTCTGCCATCGTGGAGACTGGAATATGACCGGGAAGTGATGAATCGGCTGCAAGGCTTTCACCCTGGCCTGTGTGTCCTTGCCGGCTATATGCTGATTGTGGGCAAAGAGATGTGCCAGAGATACAATATGATTAACCTTCACCCTGCCGCTCCCGACGGACCCATCGGAACCTGGCAGGAAGTAATCTGGCAACTAATAGCAAATGACGCTGAGGAAACCGGGGTGATGCTGCACCTGGTAACCCCGGAACTGGATAAAGGACCAGTTGTAACCTACTGCACCTTCCCCATCAGGGGAGAGCCCTTTGATAAACACTGGCAGGAGATAAAAGGACAGCCCATAGAGAAAGTCAAACAACAGGGAGAACATAACCGCCTGTTCAAGCTCATTCGCCAGCACGGACTGACCAGAGAATTCCCCTTGATAATAGCCACCATCAAGGCATTCAGCCAGGGAAAAATGAAAATAACCACAGGCAAAAAAGTGGTTGATGATGAAAGAAAACCAATTAAGGGGTATAATCTAACCGACGAGATAAATAAAACATTAGAAAAGCCGACGGGTAAGTAAATTAGGAAGTGAGTTAATAACCAATGACAAATTTCATTGCCTTTGACCTTGAAGGACCGCTATCACCACAGGATAATGCTTACGAGCTAATGAAGCTCTTCCCCAATGGCGACAAAATTTTTGAGGTTATCAGTCGTTACGATGACCTGCTGACACTGGAGGAGAGAGAGGACTATGAACCCGGGGATACACTGGCTCTTATCGTGCCCTTCCTCGTGCTTCATAACATTTCCGAAAATAATATCACTACCCTAGCCCATAAAGCCAGTTTCATCGGTGGCGCCGCTGAGCTTATCTCTTCGCTTGAACTCAAGAGCTGGAAAATACTTTGCATCACTACCACTTATGAGCAATATGCCTTTTACCTTACCCAAAAATTGGGCATTTACGCTCACAATGTTGCCTGCACAACCTTCCCTCTAGATAAACTCTGCACAGCTTTATGTAAAGAAGAGTCTCAATTATTACAGCAAACTGAGGCGGATATCCTGACCATGCACCCCGTTACCGATGATGACCGAATTAAACAAAGCCTGGACCACTTCTTCTGGGAAAAGCTACCAGCAACTGCTCTCGGCGAAGCCATAAAAGCGGTAAAGCCAGTGGGTGGACGCCACAAAGTGGCCGCTCTGAACCGATTTGCTGAGAAATACGACCAGCCGTTGTCCCGATGGGTGGTCGTCGGTGACAGTATCACCGATTTCAGGATACTTCAGGAAGTGGACCGAGCCGGGGGACTGGCTATTGCCTTTAATGCTAACGAGTATGCCCTACCCTACGCTACCATGAGCCTGGCCTCCACCCATATCAGCGACCTGACTGAAGTCCTTGAGGCATGGCCCACAGGCAAGCGGAGCGGGGTAGAGAAAATTATTAAAGCGAAAGAAAAAATGGGAGGTGCCGAGGACAGGGGTTACTTCCACTGGATTTCAGGCAGAAAAGAAACAGATGCTATACTCCAGATTCACGAGAGAATACGGCGCCTGGTCAGGGAAGAAGCTGGCAAGCTGGGGTGAGCCCATTAAAAGAGAGGCACGAAACGGGAGCTTTAGAGGGGCTTCGCCCTTCTAAAGCAACTATCCCCGAAAGACTAAATAGTAAAGGAGAAGGGGATACAGGGGATAGGGTTCAAATGAAAAACATTGAGATAGCTGGGCTAGGGGCGCTGAATATAGACCATATTTACCGGGTAGAACGCATCCTTGATGATGCCGAGACAGTGGTAAGTGAAGCACAATCTTTCCCCGGTGGCTCGGCGGCTAACACCATATACGGACTGGCTAAACTGGAAGTAAATACTGGCTTCATTGGCATGCTTGGCGATGAAGCCGACGGGAAAGCACTTTTGCACGACTTCCAGAAAGTAAAAGTGGACACCTCTCACATCAGGGTAAAATCGGGAGCGAGGACGGGTTCGGTATTATGCCTCAGCGATAAGCAGAGCAAACGTTCCCTGTATGTTGTACCCGGAGCCAATAACCTGCTAACTAAGGATGACCTAGACTTAGCCTATATCAATCAGGCAAAAATACTCCACCTCTCCTCCTTTGCTGACGACAAGCAGTTCCAACTATCACTGGAATTGATGGACAGGTTATCGGTCAGGCTTAGTTTCACCCCCGGGGCAATATATGCCCCCAAAGGACTTAAAACGCTGGCACCAATACTAAACAAAACACATATCCTTTTTGTCAACCAGGATGAAATACAGCAACTGACCGGTGAGGATATTATTGCCGGAGCTGAAATCTGTCTTAAGCAAGGTTGCCATATTGTGGTAGTTACCTTAGGCAAAGGAATCAGTCTTAGAAAAACCAATGCCATCTGCTACATCAGGGATGCCCAAAATGAATATGCAGTCGAAACCAATCGTGCCAACACGATAGATGAAGTGGATGCTACCGGTGCTGGCGATGCCTTCGCCACCGGATTTCTCTATGGTCTACTTAATGACAAAGACCTCACGGAATGCGGTCGCCTCGGTGACATTGTCGCCCAGTTTTCCATCAGTAAGGTGGGAGCCCGACAAGGACTTCCCTCCTCCAACCAACTAATCCAACGCTATCAAGAGCTTTATTCAGAACAACTGTAGGCTCTACTTTTTTGCTTGCTTGCTCTCAGCTTTCTCAGTTTTAGCTACCTCTTCTGCTGGTTTGCTCTCAGTTTCCTCGGTCTTAGCTATCTTTTCTGCTGGTTTGCCCAAAATTTCATCCACCAGACCATACTCTACCGCTTGCTGGGGATTAAGATAGAAATCACGGTCGGTATCATGAATAATCTTTTTCATCGATTGGCCGGTATGCTTAATCAAGATACCACGAATCAACTCCTGCATTCGCATAATCTCACGAGCAGCGATTTCTATATCAGCTGCCTGCCCCTGAGCCCCACCGAACGCCTGGTGCAAATGCATCGTTGAATTGGGCAAGGCGTAACGCTTACCCTTGGCCCCGGCACAGAGGAGTATTGTCCCCATACTGGCGGCCAGTCCAACACAGATGGTTGACACATCAGGACGAACAAGCTGCATAGTATCGTAAATGGCAAGACCGGCACTGATAATACCACCGGGGCAGTGGATATAGAGACTTATGTCTTTATCCGGGTCTTCTCGCTCCAGATAGAGAAGCTGGGCAATAATAACATTAGCCACCTGGTCATTTATCGGCGTACCCAGCATAACAATGCGCTCTTTTAGCAGGAGTGAATATATGTCAAAAGCTCGTTCTCCTCTGGCACCGCTCTCAATCACCATTGGAATAACATTCGTTAACTGATTATTCATTTCTTCTCCTCCTTTTGTGGTATCCCCTTACTTACATCTAAACCACTAGCTATTTCCGACAACCGCTGTATAGTTGTCCGGGTAATTAACACAATATGGCAACCTTGCTTAAGACAGATTTCAGCTCCGGCAATAATATCCTCACCGGTCAGTTGCTGTATTTCATCCTGGTTGA
>JABUBQ010000174.1_pt1 | contig 10731 bp, 12 predicted proteins | sample 7240351 | NCBI WGS metagenome assembly JABUBQ01 (sample SAMN07256348, study PRJNA390944) | subsurface metagenome | isolation source: Methane hydrate marine sediment | place: Pacific Ocean: Eastern North Pacific, ODP site 1244 | collected 2002 | reverse complement strand
GTGGGTCGTTCAACAGCTCCCGGAGGAGCAGGCCTTTGGACCTGACGGCATCGTCACAGGGGGCTCCTCTGGCTCCGTCCGATGGAAGCCCCAGCCTGATCGGCCGACAGCTCAGCCGTTAACCCCTGAAGAGCTGGCCGAATTTCATGACGATCCTTTCGGCATCCGAGCCGAAAAGGCAGCCGCGGGGCAAGTTGCTCCGGAACCCCCAGGGAAGAGGCAGAATCCGGTGAAGCCGATCATTCCTTAACACGATACCATGACTGAAGAGGAACGCGCCGATCCTTTTTAGGATTAAGGCCCAAGCTGCAGCCAGGTCAGCGACTATCCCGGAGGCCCCTGACCACGTGATGCAGCTGCCGGCGGGTCCACCGCAGAAATAAAGCGGTACCGGCTTCCCTGCTACTGCCGGACCGCATCTGGCCGCCCAGCTGGTGGGGCGGCCTTTTCCAGCGCTAAAGCCTGCCTGCCTTCAATTGAGTAAGCTATCATTTATCTCCCGCCTCAAGTCACATACCAATACATACTACAATAGGATCCAGTATTGCGGATACTATTACTCAAGCTTTCCGCCTCCACTGTTGGCATTCTTCGGATTTTGCTAACTCCTTCGAACAGATCCTTCAGTCTTGAAGCACTCACTCTGGTAGGAATATGATCGGCGCAAAGACTAAGAAGGACTGAAATTAAATTCATATGTGCCGTTGGGATCTTTAAGTGTCTGTACCTGTCTCCAAAAGAATCATTTAAAATGGTAAAGTTGCGAAGAGTTTCGACTCGGTTCTTATTATCATCACTTATTACTTCGTGACAAAACTGGGCATGGAAAACCGGGTGCGCTTGAGCTGGAATGGCTTTGTAATCGTAGTGAATTGATTCAATTGGCAGCAGAGAATCCTCACCAAGGGGCTTTTCCTCATAATAGATTACTTGAACCCAAGAATGCACAATCTTGCTTTTTTGTATGTCAATCGTTTCCCTAGCATCAACGATAATATGGAGGTTCGGCGTGCCAGAAGATGCTGCCTTGTATGGCCAATTCTTCAGATGTAATGGCGACTTTAACGAAACGATTACTCTTGACTGCTCATGATCAAGATAGACTATCTTGAATGGAAACGGTCGCGGAGCCACAGGAAGCCCAGCTTGGCTTGTGACTGTAGAGAAAACGATCCAAAACCTGTCGAGAAAAGCACGTACATCAGAGTAGCCCAAACGTTCCCTTGCTCTTGCCATCAGTTGCCTCAGTATAGTCCAATCCAAGGTGCGATCTCATCGTAGATTTCCGTTGTCAAACGGGCAAGATCCGCACCGCTCGGGAACCAACTGAGGTTGCCTTTTGAGTTGCGCTCAGACACAGGCTTTTCATAGTACATGCAGTAGTAGCCTGCCGGAGATTTCCTGTCATTGTGACACTTTGCCTCATTCAACCTCACCTTCGGATGAAGCTTCTTGAACATATCATAGCCAGAGCTGAAGCCCTTACCATTCACCATCAGGTCGATACGATCCCGCCACCAATACGGGCCGGTTTCTTTGAATGGTCCTTCGTATATTGCTACCTTGATTTCCTTTTGTACGATTTCATTCTCGAAGCTCATTTCCTCCAAATCCAAATAGCTCGCTGCGGCTGTCTTATTTATAAGTATTCCGGGGAAGCGCATGACAGAGCACCAGAGCCAGAGCCCCAGGAATCTAGACATACTCCGGGTTTGAACTAACGCTTTGTAAGTTTTGGCATTGAACACCGTTGCCAAGTTGGCGATATCACCGGCACCGTAGAGTGCAAGTCGGTCGGCTATCTCGGGTCTTGAAAGCGAGAATGCCAAGACACGCGCGGGAGTTTGATGTTCAGGTTTCTTTTTAAAGTAATCCTTGGACTTTTTCCTGAGAATCCTGAATCCTTCAAATATAGAAATAATAGTTATTGATAAGCGCTGTGTCCCGATGCGAAAGTCCATGATGATCTGCCGATCTCGCCATTCCTGTGCCCGTTCCTCCACGCTTCCGGTCATTCCACGTGCGTAAAGGCACACAGGCACTGCTAACGCATCGGCGGCCTTTGACACGGCTGCCTCAGAGAGTCCTCGATAATTCTCTGTACCCGAAAGATCGCGATCGCATACTATCAAAACAAGGTTTCCTGCATTCTTGCTAGATAGGTCTTCTTGAATGCGGCTTTCGAAGCGCACGTTGGGATTTTGCTCTTTCTCTGTGCTCACGGGAAAGACTAGTACGTCCACACTTCCATCCGATATATGTTCAATCAGCTTTGTTTTCAGCTCATTCGCATAGCTCGGATCGTCTTCGAAAATCACAATACTGTCTCTGATCATAATCATTTTCCCTTCATACTAAACTCAACTCGAAAGCAAGTTGAATATCCGGGGGGAGCGTCGACCAAGGACATGGTACCGCCTACATTCTTAGCGAGTTTCTTTATTAGACTCAACCCCAACCCCATTCCGGATCCGAGAGGATTGTTCAATCTCGAAGTAGTGGTAAACAGAGGATCCCAAATGCGTTTCTTCAAATTATCTGGAATGCCCACTCCATTATCTGCTACTTCGATTATATGGTACTTAGGATCATTCCAGACCTTAAAGGCAATTCGTGGATTCTTATTGTTGGACGGCCCCGCCATTACAGCTTTGATTGCGTTACTGTAGAGGTTAAGTAAGATCCCACTGTAAAGAGCAATCGGCAGCGGTGGTGTCTCAGTATCCGGGTCACCGTGGATGTCCACCTGTATTCCTTTCTCTCTAACAAAGGCTCCGAATGTTTTCTTTATTCGCTCGATCTGCGGTACTGCTTTAAATGATGCCACTTGGTCGTTTTGAACTGCTTCTATGAAAGTCGATGCATAGGCAACCTGGCCTGAAAACTCGCGAAATGAAGCTTCTATCACTTTCAAAGATTTCTCAATTTCCGGATGCTTACGTACGATATCCCGTAGTGTTTTTATGATTGTATCCAGATTGCTCGTAATCCTTCGGCTCTCATGTGTAATGAAACCAGCAACAACCCCGAGAGAAGCCATCGTTTCCAGCCCTTCTCGGGCCTTACGGTTATAGTCATCAACGTCTTCGATCTTAGCGGAAAGTTCTATGAAACCATTGATTATTCTCTTCTTATCTGTCGCGGTCAAAGTCAAGCTCTGCTCAATCTCCTTCATGGCCTTCTGTAAGTCGGCTCTTGCTTCTTTAGCGAGTCGGCGCGTTTCCTCTTGCTCACGTTTCTCCATTTCAAGCTTGTCGCGCCAAGCAAGCATTTCGAGCCCCCCCCCCGGACAATATCCCCCAATTGTCTGAAGGCTCTGTTAACAAGTAAGCCCATTCGATCAGCGGCAGGAATGAGGCCTATAGATTCGCCATCTCGTCGCCCCTGTTGATTACTTTCTACGAAGACGGCTCCTATGAGTTGGTGGTTCTTCGGTAGGTTGAGAGCAAAGTTCTGACCTTCTGCCCGGCGAATTTCTTCCGGCATTTGATAACTATCCAACATCACTGAGGACTTCCAGTTCCTTTCGCTCCTAGCTTCGCTTTTATCAAGTAAGAGCCAGTCATCGTCTGCGTATCCATATGGTTTCATCCTAAAGCCGTGATCAATCACAGCAACGCCAGAATTCTCCCTAACCCACTTCCATGCTAACCGACCGTCTACATCCTTGCCAGAAAAAAGTCCAGCTCTATAAGGAAAGAATCTTATATCGGTAAATAGTCCAGTTCTTAAGTCGTTTTGATACTCTTGCGAATGTGAGAATTCTGGCTCCTTGCTACCTGCAAGATAAACTGAGTAATTGAGAACCGCTTCCTTTAACGAAATGGTTATTCGACCCCAGAAATTTGCTAGTACAGAGGCAGCTATATTTCTTTTGTCCTGCTCATTGTCCTCGTACCCTGGAATAAAAACGACGAAGCCTGGATCTTTTGTTTCCGATTTGGTGGAACGTCCAAATCCCCCATTTTCAAGTCCAGCCAGTGGCGAGGTCATTCTTAGGATGTCTGTGCGAACATTCTTACCGAAAACTTCATCTGTGGTGGTCTTCAAGCGAGAAATTCTTAATACTGTGCCAGTTTTCTGTCCTGGCTCCACTGTGGAAACGCTGTAAGGTATCTTTACTTGTTCTAGAGGTTCTCCCCTATCGAAAGCATCCCAATCGAAATCCGCAACTAGTTTTAGTACTGTTTTTGCGTTTGAGTCATACGATACAGATTGCAGGTTTAGGGTACTGCCCATGAAACGGACTGCGAACCTCCCGATTCCCTTGGCGCCTGTTAGCTTTCTTCCATACAGTTTTGAATTGACATCTCTTATCTTTGTATCGGTTGCAATGCGCATCCATTTCCCAAGAAACTCATCTTCTGTCATGCCGTGTCCTTCATCCTCGATAACCAAAATATCGCGACTTTCTGCGAAGTACACACGACACACTGGTGAATCAGCATCATATGCGTTCTTGATTAGCTCAAGCAAGGCAACATCGGGACTTGCTACAAGTCTTTCGCCTAGTTCCTGTAAGAGACGTCCCTCGCTTCGGAAGACTGCCTCTTTCTTTGCCAGAATCTTAGTGCTCATCTTGGTTTCCCCGAGTGCAATAGCGACTTAGAATTGCATTCATCTGTTTCACTTCAATTTTCTTTAGGCTTCCTGCGTGTGCGACAACCTGCTTTTCGAAGTCAATGTTACGCAGATACTCGGCCAACGACGAATCACTAATCCTGTTCGTGGAATAGATACCCTGGACAGAACCCACTGGAGTTGCCTTTATTCTGTTGACTAGAATCTTCGGCCCAATCGAAACGAAGCCAGAGGCATACAAGATTCTCGGCACTGGATGGGTGTGGTATTTGTACCAGGTTTGTCGCTTTTTACAAGTAGCAGTGTTACGCAGTTCGGGTACAATGGAATCAAGGTATGCCTGAAGCTGAGGGCTGGGATGGTCATATGATCTAATAAGCCAGCACTTCTCACCGGCTCTTACATAGTATTTGTCGAACACCTTTTTGTCCAATATGCAGTACTGCCGAGGAACCGGCCTGAGTGTAGTTATGCATGGTATAACATCATCGGCCGCTAACCCGTTGTGTACTCGTTGCCCGTCTGTAAGCGTGAAAACAGCCTGAGTTCCGGGACTTACCCCGCGCATTGCCCAGATTGGGCCACGTCCCTCGTAATGGATGGGGTCTTCACCGCTCCCCGTTGGCCCTTTTCGTTCTGAAATATCCCATTCAAAGTTAACATCGTAATACCGCCATCTTCCGCGGGTACTGGCCTTATCAATAAAAACAATACTTGCCGTTGTCAAAACGCCTTCGAAAGTTTCATTGGCAAGACGATAAACGTCTACGTTCCAGCGGTTTATTCGAAGCAACTCCCTGAGTCCCCTAGCTGATGGGCGCGTAGTCCACTCAAAGGGGACTACCAATGCTACAAGTCCATCGGGTTTCGTTTTTTGTATTGCGAGGCACATGAAATAGATAAATAAATTTGCTTGGAGGCTGATGGAGACTCCCAGAGATTCTTGGAGCTTTGAGCGAATTCCTTGGAGCCAGACTTTGTCCAGCTTATGGTGCCTAATGTATGGTGGATTTCCGATGCAAAGGTCGTAGCTTCCCCCATTGAAATCAAATGCACAGTTTTTACAAATGCGGGCATTTCGTGGTAGACCAGGCTGCCGTTCATAGTCGTCATCGATCTCTATGCCAAGGTAACTCTTGTATCGGCCCCCATAAGCAAATCGCCCATCTCCTGCTCCAAAATCGACTACTCTTCCTATATCTGATCGATATTCGCCTATTAACCGCCAAACTCCCTCCACAACGTGAGAAGGTGTAGCTACTTGACAACCTTTAAGACTATATCTTGGTTCCCTCTTAGTGTCTAACTGGGCGCTCTTTTGATCCACTCTAATCATATCCCCTGCTGTCCGTACTGGTGCAGATGAAGGTGATGAAGATCCACGTCAAAGGCTACGTTTTCGCTGACGAGTTTGCGAAGGTTTCCCATCAGTTCCGCGTCCGGCTGCTCTCCGATAAGAGAGCTCACGGAAATCCGTAGGATATCGAAGGTCGCCCAGAAAATCACCAGTGACACGGCGATTCCCAGCACTCCGTCGATCCACCAGAAATACCGCCCCAACAGGATACCAATCAGGATCAGGGCCGAGGCGATGGCATCGCTGCGGTGGTGCCAGCCGTCTGCGAGCAGTGACCGGGAATTGGTCTTCCGGCCGCTTTGGATGGAGAAGCGGGCCAGTGCCTCTTTGCAGATCAGCGAAGCTGCGAAGACAACGATGGACAGAACGCTATAGGCGGCCGTTTCCCGGTTGATGAGTCTCCTGACCGATTCGATGAGAAAGTTCAAGCCCACCGTGGCAAGGACCGCACCGATGATCACGGAGGCGATAACCTCGATGCGTCCGTGTCCGAAGGGGTGTTTTCTGTCCGGAGGCCGTGCAGAGCTCTTGGCTCCCCACAGCACTACAAGGGAGGTGAAGGAATCGGATAGGGTGTGCCAGGCATCGGCGATGATGGCGATCGAAGCTGTCGTGATGCCGGCCCAGTATTTCAGCCCGAAGAGGAGCGTGTTGATGATGATGGACAGCCAGCCTTCCCACACGGCCAGGCGGTTGACCCTGGGTTTGTGCTCGATTGGCTCGTCACTGCTCATTTCTTGAGGCCGAAAATCTCGGGATTGATGATGAAGCGGGGCCGCTGCCCCCGGAGTACCCTCTCCAGCTCATCCATCCCGTCGATCATATCCGCTTCGAAAGACTCCTCGGAATACCAGGCGACATGGGGGCTGACCAGGGCGTTCTCCTTCGACAGAAGGGGGTTGTTTGCTGCCGGCGGTTCGGTTTCAAGCACATCGATCCCTGCCGCCCCGATCGACCCCTTGTCCAAAGCTTCGCAAAGCGCCCCCTCGTCGATGATCGGTCCCCGAGCCGTGTTCACGATGATGGCGTGTTTCCTCATCTTCCCAAGAGCGGCGGCATCGATGAGATGGAAGGTCTCGGGAGTAAGTGGAGTGTGGATGGAGATATAGTCTGAATCACCGAGCAGCTCGTCCAGCTCGTATTTACGTTCGACCTCGAGGAGTGCATAGATGTCGTCCTCTACATAGGGATCGTAGGCGCACACCTTCATGCCGAATCCCTTGGCCTTGGGAACGAGGGCCCGTCCAACCCGTCCCAGCCCGATGATCCCCAATGTCTTGTCTTTGAAGTTGAAGATCGGTTTTGTGTATTTGTAGTCCCAGACCGCGTCCTTGGATTTCGGCAGGATGAGGTGAATCTTCCGGGCCAGGGCGAGCAGCAGGGTGATGGCGTGGTTGGCCACCTCGTCGGTGCAGTAGGCCGGAGTGTTGCACACCGGGATCAGCTTGTCTGTTGCCGCCCCCACATCCACGCAATCATAGCCTACCGACAGGGTCAGGATGATCTTGCAGTGCTCCAGCGCCCCGATGATGTCGGCATCCAGGGTTCGGGCAATCAGTACCACCGCGACAGCGTCTTTCACCTGCGTTTTCAACACATCGTCACCCTCTGCATTGACGCTGACCAGCTCGCACCCGATATCCTTGAGCCGCTTCTCGAAGTACTCGAGATTCGGGAATTTCATAAACAGACGATGCCCCGTAAAAACTACCTTCTCCATCCTTGCCTCCCTGTGTCTTGATAGCTGAATCACTATATCAGATTCAAGGAGTCGGATAAATAATATAAACCAGCATGTTCCGGCGCCCTGCACTCGATATGGAAACGTAATCCCTTGAAATTTAAAATAGACTTGGATCGTTGCCGACTACAAGTTCGAAGAGGTCTCTGCGATTGAGTTCTCGATAACAAGGAAGAAGTTCAATTTGAATCGCTTCATATCAGTGCTTCACTGCCCGGTAATTTTCTCTCAGTTATCTTACCCGACCTTGACCAAAAGACCTGCCGCCGGCTCCCGAGCCCCGTCGAACTCAGGGTACCGCGAATACATCTCTGAAGAACATATCTACTTATATGTGTGTTAGGCGTCATCCCTTTCCATCTCCTATTGACTCTCGTTTAGGTACTCCTCAACAAGCTAGCGACATGCCCCGGCATCCGCAAACTTTCGACAAGACGTGGGGACGCTGCCCATGTTTCTTCCCGACTTAACCCGGGTACCCGCCTCCTTAAGTAGAACACCCTAAGTCGAGTCACTTGCCGATCGAACGCATCTTCTCAAAAACCTGAGATAAGCAGAATGCACTCGTATGGTAGATCTCGTTGGAAAGAAACCGTTGCTTTAGCTCTGAAGAATCCAAGTCAAGGGCTCTGAGTCTGGTCTGCTTTTTCTTGATCTCCCAATTCCGCTTCATCTTCGGTAGCTCGCGTTCAGAGAAAGCAACGTCGTCGATCAGCGCAAGTGCTGCAACATTAAGTTCGCCTCTGAGAGCGTCAAAGCCGAGGCCTAGTATCTTAAAAGAAAAGGCTCCTGACTTGTGTAAGGCAAGAAGGGTCTTCAGCGGCTCGTGGGACAAGAACCAATCAGAATCAATATGTTCATTCATAGCCAGTTTGCAAAGTTCTTCCCATCCGCAGAGCTCTTCTGCGAACTCCAACAAGAAATAGAAAAGACCTAAGTCTTCACGGGAATTCTGAAGGTAGAACGGGTGGCACGTAAACGACGGAACAACTGCGTAACTGCTAGCTCCGATCCCTGTTTCCTCGGAGCGCCGTGGGATGATCACCTTCCAGCCGTCCCTGCATCTCAAAACAGTGGCCACGGCGAAGCCAAGAATCTGAACGCCTAACTTAGCGCTGGAAAGCGTCTCCAGGCAATCGGCCATCTCATCCCGTAGCACTGGCTTGTTTCTGGGAGAGGAAACGCACTTACAGACCTCATCTTCGAGCTTGCCGCACGTCGAAAGATACTGAAAATACGAGCAGGCACCAACCTTAATTATTATCTCGTTTTGCGTCTCCTGAATTCCCATAGAGCGAAGAACCGGGTCATCCCAGATTTTATGGCCCAGCGCCTCACGGTATTTGATAAGCTTTTTCTCCGTTTCTACGCTGGAGTCAACCAACTCGTTCTTCTCTCCGCGCATGAGTTCAAATCGGACAGTCTTTAGCTCATCACCATACCAAGTTTCCTTGGTGAGGTAAGGTATCCTGAGGTCGCCGTAACCCGGCACAGCGTATAACTCTGCGTCGCGACCTTTCCGCTTATAGTAGTCAACAAGCCATCTCGACGCGTCCTCCTGCAATAATCGAGTTCTTTCCACTGCCCTTTTCTGCGATATTCTTGTCTTCCCCCGAACCAGGGGCTTCTTTAAGAGCTTTCCGACATATGTCACCAAAAGCAACGCTAAGGATAACAAAAAGTCAAGAATTATCATCAAGCGGAACCTCCTTTTTTGCATCATCTGGTCGTTCCAGGTCGGCGAGCCTCCCAAGGGGATTCAATGGACAAAGAGCATCTCCCTCGAGACAAACCACCGCAAAGCGATCGCTGCCAATCGGGTGTGCCGCGCCCGACTTCCACTGATCATGTTTGCTCACGATTTCGATGCAACGTTCGCGTTCATCCTGCGTCATGAGCATATCACTTGATCGAGTGGGGTGTTTCAATTGCCTGAGTAAGAACTCGGCGTTTATGGCGCCACCCTCCATATGTTTCCCGCGCTGTTTCTTCTTCTCGTTCCTCATTTCTGCGGCTCGCTAAGGCAGTTCCTGGGCACGCTGCCGGTCGGTCTTCTCGCAGAGGAGAATCCGCACCTGGGGGTGCTCCTCAAGGAAGCGGATCATTTCGGTAAAGTGGGTCCTGCCCGATTGCTTGGCGGTCTCTACGTCGGTGAACTCCCGCACGATTTCGTAGTCCTGCCTGCGGGCGTAGGAGCGCATGAGCTTGCACTGGGCGGGGATGGAGTAGCCTTCCCGCTCCTGCTCCTTGGAGGAGACTCTTGCGTAGAGGACGGCTTTTCTGGAAAGAAGGGTGTTCGGTTGCACCTTTCCTCAAGCCTCGACTTTCAGTGTCTCCGCCCCGCCTACCGTCCATGGCAGGCGGAGCTCTTCAAGAGCGCGGCGCATGGACGCGCCGCGCGTTCTTCGCCCCTCAATCCTTCCTACAAAATTGGAAGAGCAAAAGCGCCCAAACCCGTTTGAGCAAAAGGCACTCAAGCTCAAGAAAGGAGGCAAATACGAAGATGTAGGGTTTGGCTTTACTAATCCTGAGACTATATGAGACCTGCAAAGCGGAGTTGACACGAAGAGTACAATCTCCCAAAATTGCCGAGAAAAGTAAAAAAGGCTCACATTAAAGAGCATAATGATTTATACTTACCAATATAGATGGAGTGGTACAGGGCGTGACCAAGTCGACAAACTCTCTTGGAAAAGCCCAGTTGGAGGCTATCTTCAAGTTATGAATAGTAACATGAATAACAACATGAGAGATAGGTGGTTTTCTGTTGATGAAATTGCCGAATACCTCGGAGTAAAAAGAGACACAATATACAAGTGGATCGATAAAAAGGGAATTCCAGCCCATAAGGTCGGTCGACTTTGGAAGTTCAGGAAGGACGAGGTAGACGAATGGATAAGGTCAGGTAAGGCCGACGATTCCGGTTCAACAACAGAGGATATTGCCCCCCCAACCGAAACGGACAGAAGGGGATATGATTAGAGTGGATCAAAAGAGCGCCCAGTTAGACACTAAGAGGGAACCAAGATATAGTCTTAAAGGTTGTCAAGTA
>JABUBQ010000173.1_pt1 | contig 10740 bp, 9 predicted proteins | sample 7240351 | NCBI WGS metagenome assembly JABUBQ01 (sample SAMN07256348, study PRJNA390944) | subsurface metagenome | isolation source: Methane hydrate marine sediment | place: Pacific Ocean: Eastern North Pacific, ODP site 1244 | collected 2002 | reverse complement strand
ATATTAGCCTCCAATCTTACCTTCCGCAGCAGTGTTTGTATTTCTTGCCGCTGCCGCAGGGGCAGGGGTCGTTGCGACCTATCTTTTTACCACCAGCCCTTAGCCGCCTTTTTCGGCTACCGCCAGCCTCAGCTTGAGCCATTGCCGGTGCCCTTTGCTGGGCGCCCTTCCTGACAATGCCGACGTGGTATATGGTGTGAACTACATCATGGTGAATGGTAGATAGCAACACCTGAAACTGCTTATAGCCTTCACTCTTATAGGCATCTACTGGTCGTACCTGACGCAAGCGCTGCCAGCCAGCCTGCTGGCGCATACCCTCCATCGCTGTCAGGTGTTCTCTCCACAGGTTATCTATGGTGCGAAGCATTATCAGGCGCTCCAGAATCCTCATATCATTAGCCCCCATCTCTGCCTCTCGTTGCTCATACAGCGCCTCGGCTTCCTCAATCAGCTTGTCTTCAATCTGTTTCGGTTTCATCTGGGAAAGGGTGCTGACATTGAGCTCTGGCGGTAAGGGGAGGATGGCGGAGACGTCAGCAATCAAACTTTGCAAATCCTGCTCAGCGCTACGCTCATCAGCAATATGAGTGGCCACTATGTCCTTGAGCTCTTCTTTAACCATTGACAGGATGTTGGCTTTAAGGTCGGCACCGCTTAATATCTTCCTTCGTTCATCATAGATAAGCTCACGCTGCTGATTAACTACATCATCATATTCCACCAGGTGTTTACGCATATCAAAGTGGTAGCCCTCAACCCGAACCTGGGCGCTTTCAATAGACCGATTAACCAGAGCATTCTCAATAGGGTGATCCTCATCCATCAAGGAACCTACCCAGCCTTTAATTCGGTCACCGCCAAAACGGCGCACCACATCGTCTTCTAAAGACACATAGAAGCGGGAGCTTCCCGGGTCACCCTGCCTGCCGGCTCGACCTCTAAGCTGGTTATCAATTCGCCGTGCCTCGTGGCGCTCAGTGCCGACAATGTGAAGCCCACCAAGTTCAATTATCTTATTGTGTTTCTTCTGCCAGTCTAGCTCATCCTGCCCATCAAGGCTTCCGCCGAGGACAATATCAACACCGCGCCCAGCCATATTGGTGGCAACGGTTACCGCTCCCGGCTGCCCTGCCTGGGCAATGATACCCGCCTCCTTCTCATGATACTTGGCATTAAGCACCTGGTGAGGAATTCCTTTCCTCTTCAAGAGGCTGCTCAAAAGTTCTGACCTCTCAATAGATACTGTGCCAATTAGCACCGGGCGGTCTTGCTTATGAAGCTGCTCAATCTCACGCACCACTGCCCTAAATTTAGTCTTCTCATCCTTGTAAATCTGGTCAGAGTAGTCTTTGCGAATCATCGGCTTATGGGTGGGAATAACTAGCACCTCAAGTTTATATATCTTGTGAAACTCCTCAGCCTCAGTGACGGCAGTGCCGGTCATCCCAGCTAGCTTGTCATACATTCGGAAGTAGTTCTGGACGGTAATAGTGGCATGGGTCATACTCTCCCGCTGAACCTTGACATGCTCCTTGGCTTCTATGGACTGATGCAGCCCCTCCGAGTAGCGGCGACCAAACATTAACCGACCGGTGAACTCATCAACAATAATAACCTTACCATCCTTAACCATATATTCGCGGTCTCTCTTAAACAATGCATGGGCTTTAAGGGCATTTCCCAGGTAGCGAGTCAGGAGGTAGTTTGATGGGTCGTAAAGGTTGCCTGATTTTAATACCCTTTCCCTTCTCAGCATCATTTCTACATTGCTGATGCCGGCCTCGGTTAGGTTAACACTGCGGCTCTTTTCATCGACTACATAGTCCTGTCCTTGACGCAGGCGAGGGACAAGCCGAGCAAATAGCTGATATATCTGTCCCGATTCCTCAGCCTGACCACTGATAATAAGCGGGGTGCGCGCCTCATCAATAAGGAGATTATCTACCTCATCAACAATGGCGTAGTTTAATTCGCCCTGGACATACTGGGACAGGTCTATAACCATATTGTCCCGTAGATAGTCAAACCCAAACTCACTACTGGTGCCGTAGGTAATATCAGCTTTGTAGGCTTCGCGGCGGGAGATGGGACGAAAATGGGGCCACCGCTTATCCCCTGAATCCAAGCTGGGGTCGTAGAGGCGGGAGGGGCTCTCTTCGTCCGGGGATTGTTTAGGGTAAATACTAGCTACGCTTACTCCCAGGGCATGGTAGATGGGTCCCATCCAGTAGGGGTCTCGCCTGGCCAGGTAGTCATTGACCGTAACCAGCTGGCAGCCATGACCGGTAAGGGAATTCAGGTAGAGAGGGAGGGTAGCCACTAGAGTTTTACCCTCACCAGTTTTCATCTCAGTAATTTTGCCCTGATGAAGAACAACACCGCCCATCAACTGCACGTCAAAGTGGCGCTGACCTATGGTTCGCTTGGCGGCTTCACGAACAGCAGCAAAGGCTTCGGGCAGAAGTTCATCAAGCGAAATGCCAGCTTTAAGTCGAGCCTTAAACTCATCGGTCTTGGCACGAAGCTCATCATCACTGAGCTGCTCAAATTCAGGCTCTAACTCATTTATTTTGCTTACTATCGGCTGTAAGCGCTTCAGCTCTTTCTCATTGGAATCAATAAGCCCACCCAGCCATTTGAACATAGCTCACCCCTATTCAAACATAGCTCCTATAGACAGTCCGGTATGAATACGGTGAATAGCCTCACCCAAGAGAGGAGCTATAGGTAAAACAGTAATCTTATCCAGTCTTTTTTCATTAGCGACGGGAATAGTGTCGGTAACTACGACCTCCCTTACTGAGGACGAGGCTATCCTCTTGATAGCCGAACCGGAGAATACCGGGTGTGTGCAGCAGGCATATATCTCCTTTACCCCCCGCTCCTCCAAGGCAGCGGTAACGCCTACCAGGGAGCCAGCAGTGTCTATTTCATCGTCTACAGTAAGAGCCACCTTGCCTTCCACCTCACCGATAACATTTAGCGTCTCAGCCTGGTCACCATTGCCCACCCGTCTCTTTTCCATAATAGCCAACGGGGCATTAAGCTTAGCCGCCAGGTCCCGCGCCCGCTTGGAGATGCCAATATCAGTGGCCACCACCACCAGGCTATCAAAGTCTTTCTCTTTGAAATAATTACTCAATAGATAAAGTGTGGTCAGCTCATCAACGGGTATGTTAAAAAAGCCCTGAATCTGTGCTGCATGCAAATCCACGGTTAGTAGCCGGTTGGCACCAGCCACAGTGAGCAGGTCAGCCACCAATCTGGCTGTTATTGGCACCCGAGGTTGGTCCTTCTTATCAGTGCGACCATAGCCGTAATAAGGCACTACGGCGGTGATACGCTCAGCGGATGCCCTCTTCAGGGCGTCAAGCATAATCAATAGCTCAACCAGGCTCTTATTGACCGGGGAGCAGATGGGCTGAATAACAAAAGTATCTCGTTGGCGAACATTATCCAGAATACGAACGAAGGTATTCTCATTACTGAACTCAAAAACTTCGCACCTACCTAAAGGTATATCCAGATATTCAGTAACCGCCTCGGCTAGGGCGGGATGGGTATTACCAGTAAATACCTTCAACTCATCCATTAACTATCACCTCTCTTTAAATATTGCATACAATCTAAAACAGCCAGCGACAAACTAAGCATCTTTTTGCTCTCCTAGTATCTTCTTGGATAGCCGCCAAGAATTAAAGAGTAGCACACCAGGAACAAGATACATCAAGGCTAGCACTAAGCCAACAATGATATTATGGCGTCCAGCAATAGCGCCTCCGTAGGCACCTAATCCGACAGCAGTTAAGATTAGCACTATGCTGGCAAGTCGCTCTCGCCACCAGGATACAATACAACCAGCCAGTCCAATTGCTGCAAATGCGGCTAGTAGAATACCTTCTATATCCTCTGTGATTGTTCCCAGATCTCCAGCTAGAGCTTCAGCAATACCTGAGACAATCAACATGATTAGGAACCCCCCGGCGGCAAGTAACCCGATTATTCGTGCTGCCCATCTCATTCGTTTCGTCAGGCGATATTGCTTACTTTCTAACATTGGTCATCCTCCTGCATTAAGCTAGAATTCCCTATACCAACTAGTGTGACAATGCTAGCTATAGCCTTTGACTCCATTAGTTAGATTCATTATAGCATTTATTATCTCTTAACATCACTCTTTGACGGACGATTTTGTTCGTCAAGGGAGGTTTGATAAATTATTAGTCATCGATTCCTGGAACCGCAAAGCGGGAGCATAACTGGCTAACTTCCTGGCTCACCTGCTTCTGAATGTCAAGGTCGCTAATGTTAGTAATTACCTTTACCACTAATGAGGCGATGTGCTTCATTTCTTCAGCGCCAAAGCCGCGTGAGGTTACGGCTGGTGTGCCTAGTCTGATACCACTGGTTATCCTGGGCGAGCGAGTATCAACAAAAGGAATAGAATCCCGATTAACCACGATGCCTGTCCGACCTAGAGTCTCCTCAGCTTCTCTGCCGGTAACTCCTATCCCGGCAAGGTCTACTAGCACCAGGTGGTTATCTGTTCCACCTGATACCAGGCGCATTCCTAGTTGCTGCAGCTCAGTGGCTAAAACAAGGGCGTTATTCAAGATAGCCCGTTGATAGTCGGCGAAGTTAGGTTGCATTACTTCGTAGAAGGCAACCGCTTTGGCAGCGATGACATGCATTAGGGGACCGCCTTGCATCTGAGGGAAAACAGCCGCATCTATGGCTGAAGCCAACTCACTCCGACATAAAATGAACCCACCTCGCGGTCCGCGTAATGTCTTGTGGGTGGTTGAGGTTATCACGTCAGCATAGGGTGCAGGGGTAGGATGTAGCCCCACAGCTATCATACCCGCTATGTGTGCCATATCAACCATAAGTTTTGCTCCTACCAAGTCAGCGATATGCCGAAAACGCTCAAAATCAATAATCCTGGGGTAAGCACTGGCTCCAGCCACAATCAATTTGGGCTTGTGCTCTAAGGCAAGCCTTTCTAGCTCTTGATAGTCAATCCTTTCTGTTTCCCGGTTAACACCATATGGGATGAAATTATATGATTTACCTGAGAAGCTCACCTTGTCACCATGAGTAAGATGACCACCATGAGATAAACTCATACCCATAACAGTATCACCATAGTTAAGCAAGGCATAATAGGCTGCCATATTAGCCTGAGCTCCGCTGTGGGGCTGGACATTAGCATGCGCGGCATGAAAGATTTCTTTAGCCCGTTGGATAGCTAAGCTTTCCACTACATCCATATTTTCACAGCCACCATAGTAGCGCTGTTGAGGATAACCTTCAGCATATTTATTGGTTAAAAACGAACCCTGAGTCTCAAGTACAGCTCGGCTAGCATAGTTCTCAGAGGCAATAAGGTTTATCGTTTCCCTTTGCCGTTTCCCTTCCATATAAAGGGCATGGCTAATTTCTGGGTCGGTTTGGTTTAAAAGGCTCATTTTTCTCCCTTTCTGAGTAAAGCTTAATACTAAAAGTAGTCTACAACCGTGCTCATATACTGTCAACAACTTGATAAGAGATTATTTAGCTGTTTCTTTCCCACCCCCCACCCTAGAATTGTATTTGGGGGCTGCGCCCCCAATCTCCCGCTTTCTATTCAGGCATAAAATACTGGTAGTGCTTCTAAACGACCTCAGTGGGGGTAGATTGAAGGGGGTGAGGTAGATAACATATGATTGACTTGACATATTACGCATGTTATCATAGTCAAAAGGCTGGTTGATTAAATCTTTCTATCTAGGTTCACAGGATGAGATGTCAGCATTAAGTGAGCTTTATGCGGAAATTGCACTTTGCCGGCAGTGTGAAATAGCTAAATATCGGACCAAAGTGGTGCCCGGTGAAGGGGCAGAGGATGCTGACATACTGTTTATTGGTGAGGCGCCAGGCTGGCATGAGGACCAACAGGGGCGTCCCTTTGTTGGACCAGCGGGGCTATACCTGGATGAATTGCTAGCCTCTATCAATTTGAAGCGTGAGCAGGTCTACATTGCCAACGTGATTAAATGCCGGCCGTCGGGAAATCGTGACCCTTTACCTTCAGAAATACATAACTGCCGTAAGTGGTTAGAACGCCAGATTGAGTTGATTCACCCCAGGATGATTGTAACGCTGGGGCGCTATTCCATGGTTATGTTCTTCCCTGGGAAGAGGAGTATAAGCAAAATTCATGGCACTGCCCAAAAGCGAGGCGATATTATCTACTACGCTATGTATCACCCGGCAGCGGCTCTTCACCAGCAAAGCTTGCGACAGACGATAGAGACCGATATGCTTAAGATTCCGTCCCTCCTGGCCCAGGCAGAAACTGTACCTGCAGCCAAGCAACAACCACAGCAATTAAATATGTTTAAGGATTAAAATTATGGCTAAACCAAGATTAAAGATAGTCCCTCTCGGCGGACTAGGTGAAATTGGCAAGAATATGATGATGATGGAATATGAGAACGATATCATCGTCATTGATGCCGGGCTTATGTTTCCCGAGGAAGAAATGTTAGGCATTGACCTAGTAATCCCTGATATTAGCTACCTGCTGGAGAAGCAGGAGAAAATCAGAGGCATAGTCATCACCCATGGTCATGAGGACCATGTTGGTGCCCTGCCTTACTTTCTGCCCCAGCTTAATGTGCCCGTTTATTCCACAAAACTTACCAATGGGCTTATCTCGGTCAAGCTTAAAGAGAGAAAGGCATTGTCTGGGGCTAAACTCAAGGTAGTGCCACCCGGGGGGCAGGTCACCCTGGGGAAATTCAGAATAGAGTTTTTCCCGGTTTGTCACAGCATACCTGACGCGGCAGGTCTAATCATCTATACCCCGGTTGGCACCATAGTTCATAGCGGAGATTTTAAGCTTGATTATACGCCAGTCAGCGGCAAGCCAACTGACCTATCTCGGCTGGCTCAACTAGGAGCACAAGGGGTTTTACTTCTCCTTTCCGACTCCACCTATGCTACACAACCTGGCTATACCCCGTCAGAAAGAGTGGTTGGCGAAACCTTAGACCATATTATGGCTGACGCACCGGGCAGGGTGATTGTAACCACCTTTTCTTCACTGATCTCTCGTGTTCAGCAGATTATTGATTCAGCAGCTAAACACCAGCGTCGTGTCTTTATCGTTGGACGTAGTATGAGCGATACGACACGTATGGCGCTGGAGTTAGGCTATCTTAATGCTCCTGATGGGATACTGGCTCGGATTGATGAACTTAAGGGTATGCCTCGTAATAAAATTGTCTTTATCACTACTGGCAGCCAGGGGGAACCTACCTCAGCCTTGGTTCGCATAGCCAATCGTGACCATCGTCAGGTTCATATCCTACGTGGGGACACAGTAATTCTTTCAGCATCACCTATCCCGGGCAACGAATCACTAATCAACAGAACCATAGATAGCCTGTTCAAACAAGGGGCTCAGGTATTGTATAGTCAGGTGGCACCGGTTCATGTCCATGGGCACGGCAGTCAGGAAGAGCTAAAGCTACTGCTAAATCTGGTTAAACCACGGTTCTTTATGCCTATTCATGGCGAGTATCGTCACTTGAGCCTTCACGCTAAATTAGCTCAATCAGTAGGCATACTGAAAGACAATACCTTTGTGCTGGAAGATGGCGACATCCTCGAGCTTGACCCGCAGGCAGCTAAGATAACAGGCAAGGTTGCTTCAGGCAATGTGTATGTGGATGGTATGAGTGTAGGTGACATCGGCAGCGTTGTTCTCCGCAATAGAAGGATGCTGGCTAGAGATGGTATAGTGATGGTGATTATTGCTATTAATAGGCAAACTGGTAAACTGGTGGGGCGTCCTGATATTATATCACGAGGCTTTGTTGATACCAGAGAGTCTAAAGACATGCTAGATGAGAGCTGTGATTTAGTAGCCCGAACCCTAGACCATAGTGGTAGCCGTCCTGCCGAGTGGAGCTTTACCAATACTAAGGTTAGAGATATATTGAATAAATTTTACTATGAGCAGACTAAACGCCGCCCTATGATTCTTCCCTTTATGGTAAAGGTGTAGGCTGTTATTCACCAGAGGGTGATATGGCTAAGCGGAAGTCTAATATTGGAAACAGAGCCAAAAGTAGTGGTGGTAAACCCAGGGTAAAGCCTGAGAGAAAGTCGCTCTTGGGTGGGCTATTTCATTTTATAGCGTCACCGCTGGTGTGGCGACTTATACTGCTGGTCATTATTGTAGCTGTCTTGTTCTGGCAGTGGGGCAGGCTAGCTTCATGGGTTGATGGTGTTACCGAGGGTACCGTAGAGCTGTTTGGCTGGGGGCTGGTCCTCATAGCCATAGCCGTCATAATCGTAATGGGGATGCTATGGCGGCGGCAGTTATCAGCTTTGGCTCATCGCTGGAAGCTCCATCAATGGAATAGGTGGCTAGGTGCTATTGCCTTCATCCTGGCTGTCTGGGGAATACTAGCCCTTTTCGATTTGGGTGGTAGCTTTGGTCTGCGTATTATTGGCTATGGCCAGGGTTTAATTGGCATTCTCTGCATATTAGGATTAGTCATCTTGGGTATTATTTTAGTAGCTCCTAGGGTTTGCTTCCGTTTGGTAGCGAATTTCATTTCGTGGCTAGGTAGACAGCTTAGGAGGCAACCGGCTCCTGAAACAGTCCCTCAGCCTACATTAGCTCCTACCCCACTTGTGGAGGTTCCCCAACCATCAAAGCCGGAGCCAGAAAAGGAAACGGTGCCCCAGATATTTGCGCCTACCCAGGCACAGCAGGAATTGCGGCAGGTAGCTCAGGAGGTGTGGAAGAAGTATGGCGAATCGCCAGCATTAGTAACTGTGGACGGCTGGCGGTTACCACCAATTGACATTCTGGATAAGGCGTCTGAAGTTGAGCTTGGACAAGCTGACAATATGCAGAGAGCCAGGCTTATTGAGGAGGCTTTAGCCAGTTACGGCGTTGAGGCTAAGGTAGTGCAGATAAACGCCGGACCAACAGTTACTCAGTTTGGTGTCGAACCGGGCTGGGACAGGAAGATGAAGGAAACAAGAGAAAGAGATAGAGATGGTAATGTCAGAGTAAAGCGGGAGGAGGTATCTAAGACAAGGGTTAAGGTGGAAAGGATTACCTCATTGGCTAATGATCTAGCTCTGGCTCTGGCAGCACCTAGTATCAGGATTGAAGCCCCGGTACCGGGTAAATCAGTAGTAGGCATTGAAGTACCTAATGTAGTTTCGAGCTTGGTTAGCCTGCGAGGGGTAATAGAGACTAGCTCTTTTCAGAAAATAGAGGCTAGGTCTAAGCTATCTCTGGCGCTGGGTAAAGGTGCTGGTGGTGAGGCAATAGCTGCTGACTTATCAAGGATGCCCCATCTACTTATCGCTGGGGCTACCGGAAGTGGCAAGACTGTTTGCTTAAATTCCACTATCTGTTGTCTGCTGATGCATAACGTACCTAATGAAGTCCAGCTTATTATGGTTGACCCCAAGAGGGTGGAACTGACACCGTTCAATAGCATACCTCACCTGGCTACTCCGGTTATAGTTGATACCAACAAAGCTTTGGGCACGCTGCGATGGCTCAACCAGGAGATGGATAAACGCTATCAAAAACTGGCTGCCTCCGGAGCCCGTAATATTGACGGCTATAATAGAAATAAACAGGGGGAGGAGAAGCTCCCTTATTTGGTGTTGATAATTGATGAGCTGGCTGATTTAATGATGGCTGGCTTTGATGAGGTGGAGCGTATTCTATGCCGATTAGCCCAGCTTGCCCGTGCCACTGGCATCCACCTCGTTGTGGCTACACAGCGCCCGTCAGTAGATGTAGTCACCGGTTTAATCAAGGCTAACTTTCCTACCCGTATTAGCTTTGCTGTTACCTCTCAGGTGGATTCACGCACAATTCTTGACGGTGCTGGTGCCGAAAAGCTGTTGGGCAGGGGAGATATGCTTTATATGCCCACTGAGGCAGCTAGGCCTAAACGTCTCCAGGGGTGCTTTGTTTCCGATGCCGAGATAGAGAGGCTGGTTTACTTCTGGGGCAGCCAGCGCCGGGAAGAGGCAGCCCAGCTAAGGGTTGAAGAGCTTGTCTCGCCCTTAACTACTGGCAGAAGAGAGGGCTTCCCTGAAGACCCCCTCCTGAAGGCAGCTAAGCAACTGCTGGAGGAACATAAGCATATCTCTACCTCTTACCTGCAACGGAAATTGCACATCGGTTACCCCAGAGCCGCCCGCATTATGGAGCAGCTTGAGGAGGAAAGGGCTAAGGGGGAAGAGGGGTAGCTATTGTTTGGCAAGCTGGGCATAGATATGTCCAGCAATACCAGCGACAAGGAATACTATTCCTAGCACTAAAGCAACTGTTGAGCAATGCCAGGCTAGAGACACAAGCCAAGCGATGCCTAATCCCGTAGAAAGGTGGGTCAATGCATTGCACTTGCTATGCTTAGCAAAGTACTCGTCTATTTTCCCCATAAATATTTACATCCTTTCCTCTGTAATTATTTAGTTACTACTTTTATTACCCTTTCTACTATTTGTCAACCCGATGGCGTTTTAATCGCTTTCGGATAGCATCCATGTATATCCTAGCCAGGCTTCGCCCATGCTGGGGTATCCGTTCCCGCTTCTTCTTAAGGCGTTTCTCACGGCGCTCCTGCCTTGTTTCTTCATCTACCTGCTCATTGTTCATAGTCCTAGCTACCTGTTCTCCACTTTATTGTAGACTTCCAGTGTCTGCTC
>JABUBQ010000172.1_pt1 | contig 10770 bp, 7 predicted proteins | sample 7240351 | NCBI WGS metagenome assembly JABUBQ01 (sample SAMN07256348, study PRJNA390944) | subsurface metagenome | isolation source: Methane hydrate marine sediment | place: Pacific Ocean: Eastern North Pacific, ODP site 1244 | collected 2002 | reverse complement strand
GAGGACCAGGCCGCTGGTTCAGGGCACGGCGGAATGGATTTCTTTGTCATACACGCCTTTATAGAATCCCTGAAAAGGGGTGTTGCGACCCCATAATTTGTCAGGGTATACACCCTGTGTTATCTGCCTGATAATGTTTGCAACGGCAAGTGGTTTATCCTCTTTATAGGTAACCCCGAACCACCGGTCAACAGCAGGAAGTATTTTTACACTTGCCTCATCCCGGGCCACCAGGTCATTGACAACATCCGGAATATAGATTTCAGCTTTCAATTGCCCGGCATTTTCCCTGATAAAATCTGTAAATGCGTCCTCAAGATATTCAAACACCGAGGGTGTGAATCCCCAGATGTTCATGGATACAAGATCATCGCCGTGAAGGGATACCCGGTCCTGGTTCTCATCCATAAAAAAGATATTGTCTCCATCCCTGGCAATCTCGGTCCGTTCAACCACCGAGGTGAGGAAACCCTCTTCCCTGGATTCGCAGATCCCCCTTGAGACCGATCCGAAATCAGATAGTGTATGCTGGATCTGGTAACCCATCATGCAAAATTTTGTATTGCCGGTGATACTCTGCGCACTCAGGTAACCGGCCATGGCCTGGAAGCTGCCCGCGCCATAAAAATCATCTGCATTGATCACCACAAATGGTTCCCTGACATGATTTTTAGTCACCCATACCGCGTGTGCCGTACCCCATGGTTTTTCCCGTTCAGGTGAATAGTTGATCCCCTCCGGTACCATATCCAGTTCCTGGAATACAAATTCCGTTTCAATTATTCCTTTCAATTTTTCCCCAAAAACTTCCTTGAAATCTTTCTCTATGCTTTTACGGATGACAAATGTGACCTTCTCAAAACCGGCACGGATGGCATCGTAGATGGAATAGTCGATGATGGCTTCCCCGGAAGGACCTACCGCGTCAATCTGTTTCAGGCTGCCGTAGCGGCTTCCAATTCCTGCCGCAAGGATCACTAAAGTTGGTTTCATTTAAAGTGTCTGTTTTCAGGTTCCTTAATATTCGTCTCCAAAGCCAAAGGAGGGTTTGCGTTTCATCCATCTTCCACCGGTAAAGTCCGGGAAGTCCTGCGGGGCTCCGCCATTGGCCACGGATCGTTCGGAAAGGGCTATGATCACGCTCCAGCTTGCTGCATCATAGACATCGAGAGGGGTCGCAACACCCCTTTTCAGGGATTCTATAAAGGCGTGTATGACAAAGAAATCCATTCCGCCGTGCCCTGAACCAGCGGCCTGGTCCTCGTATTTTTTCCACAATGGATGATCGTATTTTTCGATGTATGGGAGAGATGATTCCCATTTATGGGATTCACTTGTTCCCTCCATATAGATCTGGTCCCCGTCCTTCATCCACAATCCCTTCGTACCCTGAACCCTGAAGCCGAGGGAATAGGGCCTGGGAAGATTGGTGTCATGGCTGATCATAACGGTTTCACCGTTGGCACATTTAATCAGGGTCGTAACGATGTCTCCCAGTTTGAACTCAATCTTGCTGTGCGGATGATCCTCTCCTGCAGTTTTTACAATATACTCATGCAATCCACTGGATTCGGAGGCCATGGATGTCAGGCTGATAAAACGGTTGCCCCGGTTGATATCAAGGTAATGGGCCACGGGTCCGATCCCGTGGGTCGGGTACAGGTCCCCGTTACGCCGGACGGAATGCAGGGTTCTCCACTCTGCTTCTCCTTCGGCCCCTTCTCCGAATTCCACGCCGGGACTGAATTTTACCCCGCGCAGATCGTGCTGGTACCCGCACTGGCAATGAACCAGTTCCCCGAACATTCCTTTCCTTACCATATTCAGTATGGCCATAACATCCCTGCGGTAACATACATTCTCAAGCATCATGCAGGGCATGCCGGTTTCCTCCGATACCCGTACCAGTTCATAACAATCCTCAAGGGTTAACCCGGCCGGTACTTCCACACCCGCATACTTCCCTGCTTTCATGGCAGCCAGGGCCATGGGGGTATGCCATATCCAGGGAGTAGCGATAATAACCCCGTCGATATCCTCGCGTGAAAGCAGGTCAATGTAGTCCAGTTCCCCTGAATTATAAACGGCCGGGGCATTTTTCCCGGTATCCTCAATCATTTTAACACTCCTGGAGGTAGCTTCTTCCTTGATATCACAGACTGCGATGATCTCGGTATCCTCACGTTCAAGCGCCAGGTTCATCAGTGAGGTTCCCCTGCTACCCATGCCGATAAAACCCAATCGGGCCTTTTTCATTACTTTTCTGGAGGGTCCGGCACCAACTGCCCTGGCGGCCCCCATCAGGCCGGGTGTTATGGCCAGTCCCAGTCCGGTTACCGCATTCTGCCGAATGAAATCTCTTCGGTTTACTGTCATGGTATTTCGGATTATATAAACATTTAAATATAACCAAAGAAATGTTGAACGCAAATGAAAAATCAAAACCATGATCCGGCTAGCCTGCCAGAGGGTATACATGACTCAGATTTATGATGCTCAGAAATCGAGTTTGGACTTGAGTTTGGGAAGGCCGGTTTTACTGACCGGCAATTTTACGCCGTTTTTCAGGATCACGATATAGGATTCCTTCTCGTAAAGCTGCATCTGTGATATCTCTGATATTTTTACGATATAGGAACGATGGATCCTCACAAAATCTTCTCCGGGAAGGTGAGATTCGAAGAATTTCATGGTTTTCTGCTTCAGGTGTTTGGATTCAGGGGTGTAGATCATAACATAATCATCCTGTGCCTCGAGGTATATGATCTTGTCGACCGGGATCACGTGGATTTTTGATCGGGATTTCACGACCACCCTGTGAATAGGATCATCCTGCAGTTCCTGGTGTTCCAGCAGGCGGTTATGGGATTGCTTATCCCCTCCGGTCTGAATCCGTTCACGGACCCTGGCAAGGGCTTCATCGAAACGCCCGGCAGAGTATGGCTTCAACAGGTAATCCAGGGCATACTGGTCATATGCCGTGGTGAATATGATGGCCGGATGATGTTCCAGCACTTCCAGCATTTCAAATCCGGTAAGTTTCGGCATTTGTATATCCAGGAAAACCAGGTCGGGTTTCAGCTCATTGATGGCTTTCAGTCCACTGAACCCATCTTCATATTCCCCGACGATCTCAAAGTCTTTATGTTTACCGAGATAATCCCTGATCAGGTCGCGGGCCAGTTTTTCGTCTTCTACAATTATGGTTTTGATCATGTTTGTGGTATTATCAGTTCAACATTAAAAACATTCCCGGATTTATCAACACGGATAAGGTCATCCCTGCCATAAATGAGCATCAATCTGTTCCTGACATTCTTCAGTCCTATCCCCGCCCCCTTTCGGGATGCCTGTTCCGGGTCAAAATTATTGCTGATATTTATCCTGATTCCACGGGCAAGCTCCTTGCACTGCATCCTGATGGTAATGGGTTCGGTGCTTTCATATACACCATGCTTCACTGCATTTTCAAACAGGGGCTGAAGGATCATATTGGGGATCAGTCCCATGTCACATTCCCCGGAGATATCTTTCTCAAACAACAGCTTATCCCCGAAACGTATCTTCTCGATCTGCAGGTATAGCTCAATATTCTTAATCTCCTCGGAAAGCCTGGTCTTTTCCCTATCCCCGTATTTGAGGGCATACCGGAGGAATTCAGAAAGTTTAATAATCATATCCCGCGCGGTATCCGGATCCGAGATGGTAAGCGAGCTGATCGAGTTCAGGCTGTTGAAAAGAAAATGAGGATTCAACTGTGAGCGGAGCACATTCAATTCCGACTCCTTGACCAGGAGGTTCAGATTGGCTTCGTTCAGTTTTTGGGCCTCCAGTTCCTTCGCGTATATGAAAAGATGGTATAATAGCAGGGTCACACCATAATATAGAATACCCATTGCCAGCCTTGCGATGAATGAGTCGTTCAGGAACCGGAAATATGCTTCCTGGTCAGGCAGGAGCACCTTTAGTATCATATAGCCCAGGTACAGCCAACCGAATATGATCACAATTCCGACAATAAGGTAAGTGATTGCTATCCTGATGGAAAGTTTGCCTTCCGGATTGCCGTAACGGACCGGATACCAAATAGTTACAGCCAAAAATGCATATAAAATATTAAAGACAAGGCTGTCTGTAACGGCCACATAGGGCTTCAGGTCCGTTGCAAACATGATAAGAAGTGCCTGGATCACTGCAATGATGATCCAGACGATCACGTAAATATAGATATGTTTAATTCTATTAAGGATAGGATTTGACATGACGGATGACTCAGTAACTTACTATATCACCTCCACCAAAAATTGCTATACCTTTAATTACCAATTCCTTACTTGGATCCCTCGGAATATTTTTCCGTATGATCCGTTTATCCGAGAATCCGCCGAAAATGGCAGATACCTCTATCCTCACTTCCCATTCCTGCGGAACAATGAACTTGCATCCCCCGAACACGAAGAATATATCAACGACATTCCTTCCTTTGGCAAGCTGGGCACTCGTCATATTATAATTCGAACCACCGAATATTGCCGTTACCTTACCTCCCTTAAAATTCTGTGAGGAAATGACCCTGTCCCCCCCACCAAAGATCGACATGTCATCAATATAATCGGTTCCCTCATCAATATGCTCACGCCGCCTGGATACCCCACGTGCGATCAGAATGGCTCCAAGACCGACCAGCAGCGCCGGCCAGAAAAGTTCATGCCAGCCCCAGGGAAGCTCCCATACACGGGGAATCATGAAAAAGCCGCCAATAAAGATCAGTATCCATCCTGTGGCTTTGGCCTCTCTTGAAATGAGAAAAAACAGACCCAGCAGGATCAGAAGGGCCGGCCATGAGAACAGTAAGGGTCTCAATCCAAAGGGGAACAGGTTGAAGTTGGCTACGATCAGCAAAACACCCACCAGGACCAGTATCAGTCCCAGGAAAGCTCTCTTGTTACTTCTTAGATTTTCCATTAGAAATTCTCCTTATAATTATGATTACAGGACAAATCTACGGGAGTATTCCAGGTATTGGAAAAATTAATCGGTAAAACAGGGATATTTATCGGTAAAAATTCCAGGTAATTCCTCCCAGGATCCAGCGTCCCGGCATCTTTGCTCCCATAATATCGGAATATTCCTTATCCAGCAGGTTATTCACCTGCAGGCTCAGTTGCAGCCGCATATCCCAGAAGAATTTATCCAGCCGGATATTCCAGAGCATATAATCTTCAGATAAACTCTGGTTTATTTCCTGTGCAGTTTCTGCATCCCGGTTTTTATATATGGAGTTAACCTGGATCCGGAATGCCCCTGAATTCAATCCCAAACGTGCGTTTATCAAATTCCTTGAATGGGCTGCAAGGTATTTCGACACGATGGCTGAATCACTCCGGGAGTCCAGGCCCTGGTACGATAGTCCCCATTCAAGCATCCATCTGCCTGAAAACAGATGTTTTCCTGTCAATTCAGCTTCAATACCCGCAGTGGTCAGCAGGCCGATGTTCCTGGTGTAAAAATACGATTCGCCGGGTAGTAGGTTCCCGTTGTTCTGAATATCCTCTGTTGCGGTCCATACATAGTCGATCAGATCGCGCCCGAACCGGTAGAAACCTGTTAACCTGAACTGTATACTTTTCATGATCTTCCTGTCAGCACCTGCTTCAATGCTCCATGCTCTTTCAGCCAGGAGGTTTGGATTGCCAAGGTTCCTTCCCGGAATGAGCGGACCTTCAAGACCGGTGGAAATATATCTCTCCGTAAAATCGGGTGAACGGATGGAGCGCCCTGCAGATCCCCTGAAATTCCACATTCCAGCATAGTATGACAGGTTAAGCTGGGGAAGGGCTTCCAGCCCGTACACCTGGTCATAATCCAGTCTCAGTCCGGCACCAATGCAGAGATCATCCCTGAAAACTTTTGACAGCATCACATATCCTCCCGTGTGCCAGTGATGCCTGTCTCCCCGGTCGCTGCTGAATATCTTCCTGTTATCGGCCTGGATACCTGATGCAAGCCGAAATCCGTTTCCGGGGATGAACAGATGGTTCAGCTGGTAATTGTAAAAATGTGTCCTGTGAATATTGGCCGGGAAAACAGGGTTAAAAAGAAAGGAATCCCTGGTGGTCTGGTAACCGGCCATCAATGTTATGGAATGCGATTCATTCAGCCGGTAACCGAGCTGAACCTGGTTCCACCATTTCCTGACCTCCTCCCTTGACAGGTCCAGGGGACTGTTTGTATAGAAATACCTGGCATTGAAAAGCCTTTTATCAAAGGCAGTACGAATGCTTACCCGGACCTTCTCAGAAAGTTCTCCTGACAATGAAAGGGAAGCTGTGCCTAAATGAAAATCCCCGTGAAGGCTGTCCGGCTCCAGCCGGTGCCCGTCAGATGCATTGTAGCTTATCCCCGCTCCTGCTTTCCATCTGCCCTTGCTGATATTCAAACCGGAATTGGACCTGCGCAGGTTATACTGTCCGTACCATGCTTCTACCCTGCCGTCAATACAATCATCTTCCTGAATCCCGGGCTCAAAGCTCTTTGTAATGATATTTACCACACCTCCCACCGCATCCGGACCATAGACGGTAGATGCGGGTCCACGGTAAACCTCAATGCGTGAGATCTCTGTCATGGAAACAGGAATATTGCTGTTGAAGTGCCCTGTAAGGGGATCGTTAATTCGCATCCCGTCGATCAGCACCAGGACCTGGTTGAAGGTTGAGCCCCGCATAAGGATGTCGGATTGCGCACCGGACCGGCCGCGGGACTGGATCTCCAGGAATGGGACATAACGCAATAATTCATCGATAGAATTAACAGGGAGACTTTGAATTTCTGCAGAGTTGATTACAGTTACATGCCTCCCTGTCCGGGTTTCGGGCAGTCCGAGCCGGTCGGATACAATTTGAACCTCTTCAAGATGAAACAGGGTATCGCTGATCTGGGTATACCCCTGTGACAGTGTCATTAGTCCCAGGCTAAACCCGAGAACGACCCTTACATATCTATAATTCATCAATGAGTTCTCCGCTATCACCCCAGTATTAAGCATAGGCGCCAGATACAAATGTCACAAAATTACCGGATTAATTAAAATAATTAGCTCCCCCTGTTTACAGTCTGGTATTAATTTAAGTTTAGTAGCGGATGAGCCACTTATAGCGGCGGGCAGTGTCACCCAGCTTCACGGCAATCATGAATTCATGTGAGCCAAAGCTGTGACGCATAATGCTGCTGAGGGTGTAGTCGAAAGAATAACCGAAAAAGAACTTGTCTACTCTGAGTCCCCCCATAATGATCAGGGCGCCAGCCTGTGCACCGGTCCGGTAACTCAACCCGGCCCAGTAATCCTGGTAAATGTAAACCTTGCCTGTAAGATCCATCTGAAAACTCAACATTTCAGATGTTTTAAGCAGCATGGAAGGCTCAATGATAAGATAATCATTGATGTCAATATTATATCCGCCGATCAGGTAAAAATGCCTCAGGAGCTTGAAGTTTTCATAGCTTCCCTGGCCGAATTTCAGTGATGCGCCGAATAACTGGGATGCCGAGAATCCCGCGTACATCTTGGGATCGGAATAATACACCCCGATATCGGCATCAGGGATGAACATGCGGTTATCAAAATTATTTACCAGGTCGTCGTCCGGGTTATACAACTGTATCGCCTCCCGGTCAATCCGGAACTGATACCCGGTTCCGGACAAACCGAATGAGAGTTGTCCCCTCTGAAAGGCGATGTGATATGAATAGGTGAATTTCAATCCGGTCCGGCTCACAAGCCCGGACTGGTCGGCAAAAATATATCCTCCCAGTCCGACTTTTCCGCTTCTTGATGCAGCGGCTCGCTTTTTCCTGACGGATGCCCCCCTTGAGATGAAACTGTTCTTTAAAACCCTGGTCTGAACGCTGAATGCATAGGTCCTGGGTGAGTTTTCCAGTCCGATCCACTGTTCCCTCGCCGTAAGATTAAAAGCCGTATAGCCCTCAGAACCTGCAACAGCCGGGTTGATCAGGAACTTGTTCATCATATACTGGCTGTACTGGGGCAGCTGCTGGGCATCCAGACTCAGAGTCCCAATTATGAGGCCGAAAATAAACCAGAGTTTTATGTATTTCCTGAAATTCACCGTCCTAAATTAATAATATTTAAAGATTTACCTATCTCATTATCGTTATCGTACCGGTAATCTTGTCTGAACCATCGTTCAGGTTGATCACATAATAGTATGAATCCATCGGCATATCCTTTCCCTTGGTATTCTTTCCATCCCATTCAACCGCGTATCCCTGGACGGATTTCCAGACTAACTTGCCCCAGCGGTCGAATATTTCAATATCGATATTCGGATAGGCGGCCACCTCATCAATCTGCCATGTATCGTTTACATTGTCTCCGTTGGGCGTAAATGTATTGGCGATGTTGGCAAAGAATTCCTTCGGTGAACAAGGTCTGATCATAATGGAAGCAGAATCTGAACAGCCGGCAACATTCATTACCTCTACCCAGATCAGCTGCTCTCCAGCGAACACCTCAATCTGTTGGGTGGTTTCACCGGTTGACCAGTTATAAATGGATCCCGGGTTGCCCGCATCGAGGGTCAGGGACATCTCACCGCAGAGGGTAGTATCATTGCCAAGAACTACGACAGGAGTCGGATAGGCTGTAACCTGGACGCTGTCAAACGCGGTACATCCCGCATCGTCGAAGACCTGTATCCTGACCATTTCTGTTGTATCTGTTGTATACGTTGGACCGGTACTGCCGTCATGCCACATATGTGTAGTGAAATCACCCGCTGGTGTGATGGTAGTTGGTGTTCCCACGCAGATCTCAAGGTTTTCTCCAAGGTCAATGGAAGGTCCGCCGATAGTTACCTCTACACCAACAGGGCTTGATATACAACCGTCTGTGGTGGTTTCCGTGACCTCCAGGCTGCCTGTGCGGGTCTGTGCGCCCCAGTCAACAAATACGGTATCGTTGTAATTATTCACAATTGTACCGTTTGTAATGCTCCAGGTAAAGACGGATCCTGGCTGGCCACTCACAACATAGCGGTATAGCGGACCGTTGGTACATGCATCTTCGGTCTTTTCTGTAAATACTGGTGCAGGGATGGAGAATATGGTAAGCGCAACAGAGGCTGTTGTTGTTGTATCACAATCACCTTCGAATCTTACATAATAGGTGGTTGAAGCGTCAGGAACCGAGATGCTCAGGTTATTGCCTGTGCCAATGCTGTTTGCCAGTGATGCATTGTCATACCATCTGGCCACTGCGCCCGTACCCTGTACACCGCCCGAATAACTCAGGGTAATGAGTCCAATTCCGGCACAAACACTGTCCCTGTCGGCACTGGCACTTGCCGGAACAACGGAAAAAGTCTTTATGGTAAGCATACCCGGAACTGCCACGGTTGTATCGCAGTCACCCTCAAACCTCACATACCATGTACTGGTGGAATCAGGTGTGTTCACCACGATACTGCTTCCGGTTCCGATGGATGCGGATGCAGTATCTGCATACCATACAGCCCTTGCGCCTGCACCGAAGGATCCACCGGTATAGGTCAGGGTTACGGTTCCGTCGCCCGGACAAAGGTTATCCCTGTCAGTTATAACGCCTGAAGGAGGTATGCTTGCCGGGAGGACAATAACGACCGTGCTTACGGCAGCAGTGTTCTCACACGGTCCCTCAAAGCGTACATAATAGGTTGTTGAATTAACCGGGGCAATGATTACAAGGTCATTTCCTTCACCCTCCGGGAAAGTGAAAAGCGGATCAGAGTACCACCTGGCTACAGCCTGATCACCAAGGGTGCCTCCTGTGTAACTCAGGATCACAATTCCGTCGGCCGGACATATGGTATCCCTGTCAGAACTGGCCGAGACAGGTGCCATTGAGAATGCCAGTACATAAACCTTAACAGTTGCAGCAGTTGTGGTATCGCACCCTGATTCAAGTCTTACAAAATAATCGCTTGTTGCAAGGGGAGCCGGAATGCTCAGATCATTGCCGGTTCCGATGCTGCTGCTCATGGCTGCATCGTCATACCAGGTTGCCACTGCGGATGTACCGGAACTGCCTCCGCCATAGCTGAGAACAATGTTACCGTCGCCTGAACAGATGGTGTCCCGGTCTGTATAAGCACTGTCCGGAGCTACTGACAGTAAATTCACAGACAGCCTGAATCCTACAGCCGCGGAGCTGTCACAGTCTGCTTCAAATCTCACGAAGTATGTAGTGGATATTACCGGTGCTGCTATGGACATGTCATTGCCCGTGCCTATGATGGCAATAAGGGCAGAATCTGCATACCATACAGCCGAACCATTGCTTCCCGGATCGCCTCCGCTATAGCTCAGTGTAATGTTACCATCGCCCGGGCAGATGCTGTCGCGATCGGCATAGGCCGTATCCGGATCGATTGTCAATGCATTGATGCTTACCAGTGTTCCAACAGCCGCAGAACTGTCACAATCTCCTTCGAACCGTACAAAATAAGCAGTCGTAGCAATCGGAACCGGCAGGCTCAGATCATTGCCCGCACCCACGATAACCGTAAGGGCAGTATCTGAATACCAGCGGGCCGTCGCACCTGTACCCAGGGTTCCTCCGGTATAACTCAGAATAATGGAGCCATCACCCGGGCAAATATTGTTCCGGTCTGAATTTGCCGATGTTGGAGCAACAGATCCGGCTTTCATATTCACTGTTGTGGAAACAGCGGCGGTAACATTGTTCTCAGCTATGGCGGAGGCAGTTCCGGT
>JABUBQ010000171.1_pt1 | contig 10773 bp, 10 predicted proteins | sample 7240351 | NCBI WGS metagenome assembly JABUBQ01 (sample SAMN07256348, study PRJNA390944) | subsurface metagenome | isolation source: Methane hydrate marine sediment | place: Pacific Ocean: Eastern North Pacific, ODP site 1244 | collected 2002 | reverse complement strand
ATACATTTACCACCCTAAAAAAGAGCTTTTCATAAACATCTATATCAGGATTATCCTCAATTTCCTTTCTCTGTTTTTTAGTCAACTGCCCAAAGAACATTCTGCTGTTTTTATCTTCATCCTGACAGTAATATTTAGCTATCTGCGGAGCAAAAATTTTTATAGCCTTGCTGCCCTTTTTAACCCAAAAATCTTTTTCATTCCACTGCCTTAAACCGGCCACATGAGTAGCCTCTGGATTTTGAGTCCAAATTAACATTGTGTTCATAAAGCTATAGGTATGAAATTGTGCTGCAAATTCCAGATACTTTTTAAGATTATCACTTTTGCCTGCCTGTAGTTCCTTAAACAGATTTTCAACTGCTATATTGATCTTGTCTTTTTGTTCTTTAATGCAGTTATTCATTTTTCTCCTCTCCTATTTTAATAACTTCAGCTAACCCCTTATCCCTAAGGGGAAAGCTCAGGTTATTTATTGGAATATGGAATATATCCTGTCTCATCATCAACTACCCTGGTAATTACATTATCAATTGGAATAGTGCCACCATCAAATCTAATACCGTACTTATTAAACATATAGTTATAAAATTCCTCTGCCAAATCTGTGGCTTGCTTCTTACTCTTTATTTTTGTTACTTCTACTTCTACTGTATAGGTTTTCATATTATTCCCCTTTTGTCGTTTTAATGCTTATATTGTATATAGTAGGTATTATATAACATAATTTTTAGTTTGTCAAGTAAAAAAGGTATTTATTCACAAAAAACTTTATTTTATCTGATAGTGGAGAAGTGGCCAGTATTAAATATCCTGTCAAAAAGTGAAAGAAAGTAGTTAAAGATATGATCTAAATAATTTTAATATCTGCGGAGTCGGATCTGCCTATGCGAGCCGGCTGGTATTATACAGCGCCTGGTTGGCGGATCCGGCCACTGACCTAGAAATTATTCGGGTCCTGAGGATCTGATGAGTTATACCACCTATAATGCTTAATTATGTTGATTTTAAAGGCTTTGGCTGATCGGGTTGACATAAATGGTATAATAATATACGTAATTACCATGATGAGGCATGCTAAAGGTTCTGTCCTTTAGATACTCCTCATCTTTTTTTATACTCTAATTTAACTTTTAATTCATTCATAAGTAGATTGCTTTAAATTATATTCCCTATGTGTTAAAAAATTCTTTTAACTGTTTCAATTGCTGTAGTTCTTTCACTCCAAGCTTTTTTTGCAATTTTATTTCCTGGTCAAAACACCAAATCTCTTTTTCGAAGCGCCGGGACGTTCAGCAGTACGTGCCCGTAGCTTTTAAGCAGGCGGAAATCCGGGTCTTTAATATACTCACCGGGCTCTCCAACCTCAATGCCTGCGACTGCTATATCCTTGAATCTGCGTGCATTCTCATCGATGCCGAATTCAATGAGCTTTTCGATGTACCAGTTGATGTTAGAGTTTCCTTCACCGATGACACAGTTTGTATGGGCCAGGCCGTTATTGTCCGAAATATGCGCATGGATAATCTTCTCTTTGATGCATTCTAAATTGTTAGATCCTGATCTGAGGATATTGAGATGCCCGATATCTATATTGGCTGCCAAGTTCGGTGCGCCGATTTCTTCAAGCAACATTTTCATTGCCTCAATGCCGTTGCATACATACAGGGCTTCGGGTTCTAATTCGAGTACCACTATGATGTCGTGTTTCAGACACCAATCACAATATTCTTTCATTATTGAAATAACGTTTTTTACTGCTTGTTCCCTTGATAGGTTAAAATCGATATTCCCGATCCCTTTTCCCACCATTACTTGCTTGCCCCCGAGTTCTTTGATGAGCAGGGCAGCAAGCTTCAGCTGCCTCATGGTGGATTCGGCTTCTTCAGGATCATTGGATGCAAGATTGCCATCTGCGCATGTGATGATGCTCGACGCTTTTATTCCGTACTTCATCATTTCTTTTGCAATTGCTCTTTGTTCTGCCACTGGGAATAGCGCAGGATTGAATATCCCAAATGCCAGAATATCGATATAGTCGATGCCAAAGTCGGCTATCCTTTGTATTGAAGCCTTTAAAGGGACTCCTGCAAATTCATATAAAATTGTACCTACTCCGATTTCCATAAATCATCTCCTATGTTAAAAGTCAAATTTTCTAATGTTTATGCCACACTAGTTATTATAGATACTATTTCGTTAGGATTAGTATCCTTTTTTAATCTTTCTCCAACTATTACACCATTTCGTAACACTACAATCCTATCAACTAATTCAAAAACATTAGAAATATTATGGCTAATTACTATAATAGACACATTATATTCATTTCTTATTCTCTTAATTAAATTTATAACTCTTCTCTGCTGCTCAGGACCAAGATTATTAGTAGGTTCATCAAAAATTAGAATATTTCCTCCCCAATACACTGCTCTTCCAACTATAATAGATTGTCTTTGTCCACCAGATAAATCACCAACATCAGCAGATAAATCTTTAATTTTTACTCCAACTCTTCCCAGCATCTTTTCTGTTTCTTTTTTCATATACCTTGTATCCATAATTTTAAAAAATTTACCAAGTAAATTATTTAGTACTTTTTCCCTGCTCAAAAATAAATTTGCAGGAGCATCAAAACTATCCAACGTACCTCCTGATTGATAAACTACCTCTATTCCATTTCTTCTTGAGTCAAGAGTGGAGTTGATATCAACCTCTTTACCATTTATATAAATCTGACCACTATTTTTTTTATAAACACCAGAAATTGTCTTTATTAATGTTGATTTACCAGCTCCATTATCCCCTACAATAGCAATAATCTCTCCTTCATATAATTTTAAATCAACACCATCAATTGCTTTTATACCGCCAAAATATTTAGATAATTTTTTTACTTCTAAAACTACCCTCTTCAATTTAAATCCCTTCCATTTTTTTATTAGATTATTTTTTTCTTTCCCATTGATCCATAAGAATTGCAAACAATATAACAACACCCTTAACTGCATCTCTCCAAAAAGGGGATACTCCCAACAGGTTAAGACCATTATTTATCAATCCTAAAATTAGAACACCTACTATAACTCCTCTAACTGTTCCAATTCCACCCTCTAGACTAGTGCCACCAATAAGTACTGCACCAATTGCATCCAGTTCTGCACCTAATCCCGCATTTGGTTGACCAGAAGTACATCTTCCAAGCATAACTATGCCCGCAAGTGCAGCACAAAGCGCTGAAATTAAAAAAGTATATATCTGAACCCTTTTAACTGCGATACCAAAAAAGTTTGAAGTTACATCACTTACTCCCACTGCACTTACCCTTCTTCCGGCGGCAGTATAGGAGAAAAATATCCAAAAAATAATAACTACAACGACTAATACAACTGCTGGCATGGGAACTGGACCAATATTTTCATGTCCAAGAAAAATCAAGCTTTTAGGAAGACCTGTTATAGGCATTGCTCTTGTAATTACAAGTGTTCCGCTATAAAGAATAAACTTCATACTCAAAGTCACTATTACTGAAATATTTTTTCCCCGTGTACTAAAAAAACCATTTATGAATCCTATAAATAAAGCAACAGAGAAAGCAATTAATAAAGCAATGGCAGTCCCATAATAAAGAGATACTTTAGCACACACAATTCCAATAAAACCTAATGCAGAACCCACTGATAAATCCACATTACCTGCTTTAAGAGTGGTAAATACTCCCAATGAAATAAGTCCTAAAATAGAAATTTGACGTAATATGTTTAACTGATTATTTACGGTTAAGAATGCATCACTGCCAAATGATAAAGAAATATAAAAAATAACAAAAACTATTAAAATCCCATAATTTCTCCAAAAAATTCTAAAATCAAAATCCTTACCCATCCTCGCTCCAATAAATAATTCATAATAAATTTCTTTTGTAAAGAATGGGAGAAAAAAATATTTTCTCCCATTCCCCAGAGTACAAGTTAATCAAGACCGTTATTCGGCAAAAAGATTAAGGTTGTACCTTTCCCAATACTCATCAACTGTTTCAATGGTTACCAATTGATTTGGAACTCCAATTTTTCTTGGAATTATATCTAGTTTTCCTTGAGCAATCTTTATACATACATCTCCAGCTGCTTTACCAATCGCTATAGAATCAACAGCCCAATCATATATTGTTCCTCTTTTCTCCTTCATTATATTAGGTATTTCACCATACCAACCTTGGCTACAGAATATAACCTGATCTGTCTTACCTACAGCTTCAACTGCATTAAAAGCACCTAGTGTAATGGAATCAGTATGAGTATAGATAGCATCTAGATCTGGATATACGGAAAGCGCGTCCTCTGTAAATGCAAGACCATCATCTGTTGTCCAATGACTAGATGAGGGTTCTCCTACAATTATCATATCTGGATAATCTCCCAGTACCTTTCTAAAGCTTTCCCCCCTTTCATATACTACAGATGCTCCTAAAACACCTTGAATATGTAGCACTTTACCTTTGCCATCAAGTTTCTCTACTAATAACTCTGCAGCTTCTTCCCCAATTTGCCAGTTATCAAGCCCAACAGTACTAATAACTTCTCCACCGTTAGTTGCTCTATCAAGACAAACCACTGGGATTCCCATATTGTTTGCTTTTTCTACTATAGGGATCATAGCATCAGCATCATTTGGGTTCATTATCAATATATCTATACCCATCTCTAGAATATCTTCACCATCATTTACCTGCTTTGTAACCTCCTGTGCAGAATCAATTATTATGAACTCCTCACAGCCTGCTTCTCTGACTGCCATTTCAAGATTGTCAGACCACAATATACGAGCAGCATCTTGAAGACTACCTGGTAAATAACCAATTACCCAACCTTTTAATGGGAGTTCTTTGGCAGGTACCTCTTCTTCAACTACCTCTTCTTCAACTACCTCTTCTTCAACTACAACTGCTTCTTCCACAACTTCTTCTACAGCTTCAGGAGCTGCCTTACAACCAACTAAAGAAAAAGTTGCAACCAACATCAGTGTTACTAGCCATATTAATGACTTTTTCATTTTTTCTCCTTTATTTTGTCTTTTGTTTATAAACCTACTTAAATTTTTGATTGTATCACCTCCTTTTTATATCCCTTATATTTTTATATTATTATTAATATACTCAAAGATCACCCCCTTGCCTTAATCCATTTTTTAATATCTATATTAATCTCAAAATCTTTTAGTGGAAGTTTTGCAATGACGTCCCATTTAAATCCTTGGTGTAATTATGCCAGTATATTTCCCACCTAAGATATTTGCCAAGAGCCTCATTAAGAACCTTTGCAGAAAGAGATCTATTCATAGCTACATGATGTTCAAAGCCATTTTGACAGATAAAGTCCATCAACTCCTGCAATCTATTTATCTTGCAAACAGCTATACCTCCAGGGGTGTTAACTGGATCATCGGTAAATACTCCTTCCCCAAAATAAACCTTGATTTTACCACAACTATCATCTGTAGATAATTTAGCAAAAGTCATAGGACTTGGAGCTACTTGAGACTTACAAGCACCAAAACAAATATCATATCCTAGGCTGGATCCCAGGATATCCAGGTTAGAAATCTCAAAATCTGTGGCAATGAACCCTTTGGGAAAGCTAGAACAGTGAGTGTTTATACATTTATCTTTCTCATTTAAATAATTATTGTTCCAATCTAGATATCCTGATGGTTTTCCTGATGCTAGGTATAACGCATACATTGAAACTGCACCCATTACATCTGTTTCGCAGGCTATTGGTTTCCCTTTTTCTCCAGATAAGCTCATTGGAAGACAAGCAGCGCAACCATAGTTTTTCTGGATCGAAGACCAACACTGCATAGCTCCTGCTACACAATCATTATCTATCATAAATTTATCTACACTAAGAGTAAGTTTTGCTGATTTTATTATATTTTCTTCCTTTATATAATCTGGAACTTTTCCATAAGATTTTATCTCTGCCACTTTATCTCTTACTTTAACTGAATCTCTTAATTCATTTGCATATGCAATTATTTCTGAAAGATCAACAGGTACTATAGTTATTCCTGATTTTTGAAGAATCTTCTCAGAATATCTTACAGTTTGAAATGGAGTAGGCCTAGTTCCTATTTGAGCAACCCTAGCCTCTTTTAAACCTCTGACAACCCTACAAACCTTAGCAAAAAATTCAATATCATCACTAAATTCTTTACTTGTAATAGGGTAAGTATGTAGACTGGTATTAGTAAATTTTATATTATATTGGTATAAATTATTGCATACTGAAATTTTTCCGCAGAATGAGTCCCTTCTATGGTTGATATCCATGTTATCTAAATCATCATTAAAAGCCTGTACTAAAATAGGGACGTCAAGTTTAGCAATGTCAAGAGTGTTTACAATTCCTACTTCATCTCCAAAATTAGGGAGACTTACAATTATTCCATCAATTTTTTTATGTTTATCTCTAAATAAGCCAGCACATTTCCTGGCATCCTCGAGAGTCTCTACTGCACCATATTGAGTATCATTTTCAGATAATGCTATATAATTATATCCAAGTTTATCAAGTCTAATTAAAATTTCCTTTCGACCATCTTGAGCTAATTTAGGATTAAAGAATCCTCTGGTACCAATAATTACCCCAAAAGTAGTATCTTTCACTCTTCCTCCTTTAATGAATACTTGAACATTTCAGAGTATAATTTTTTTCAGAAATAGTACTTCAGTAAAAAGTATTTCAATACATACTGAAAATCTCATTCTAAATTCTTTTTATTATAAAAAGATAATAAAGATACAGTTTTTATAATTAAATACCAATGAGTTCATTAAAATCATTTTGCGCAACCGGTCATACAATATTTTATAATAAATTTCAGACCTATTTTCGTATGAGGCATTAGGTTTTCAACGATCTTAAATTATATCGTACCTCACCTTCGTGCAAAAATAATGACTTAATAGTAACACAATATACTTGAATGTCAATAAAATTTTTCATTTTACATAATTTATTTTAAAAATTAATACTGATATCATAACGTATTTTTAATACTTTTTACATAAAATCCCATCAATTGTGGTTTAAACCGCATTTTATATACATATTTTTGTGATTATTAGAATTTTAATTTTTAAATATTTTAATAAATATTGAAAATTTTTATTTACATTATACTATCTATGAGTTAATATTAAGGGGTTATATTAAATAATGGAACATTCTGATTAAAAAAGACATAAATATGAGAAAAACTGAGATTTGGAAAAAGGCAATTGATATTTGGGGTAATGAATCAAAAACAATTCGCTGTCTTTCAGAAACAATCGATAAATGTAATTTTATTAAATGTGTAGAAATAATTAAAAATTGTAAAGGAAAAATTATTACTGCAGGTCTCGGAACATCTGCTGCTGCTGCCAAGAAGATTGCACATTCATTATCGTGTATAGAACGGCCATCATTTTTTCTCTCTTGTGGAGATGCCCTACATGGTGGATTAGGGTCAGTTCAAAGTGATGATGTAGCAATATTGATTTCCAAAGGTGGGAACACAAGAGAAATTATTAATATTATTCCTGCTTTAAAGAAAAAAAAAGTATACATCATTGGTGTTACAGAAAATGAAGATTCTACTTTAGCGAAAAATTGTGATTTATTAATAAAAGTAAAAATTAAAAAAGAAGCTGATAATTTTAATATGCTTGCAACATCCAGTACTTTAGCAGTTATTTCAGTTTTTGATGCAATATGTATTATATTAATGTCATGGATGAATTATACAAAAGAACAGTTTGCAATAATACATCCAGAAGGAGCAGTTGGGGAAAGACTTTTAAAAGAATTAAGATAGGAGATGATTTATTTGAAAGCCGCAGTATTTGAAGACATAGAAACTATTAAAATAAAGGAAATTAAAAGACCTAAATGTGGCGATAGAGGAATTATAGTAAATGTTAAAGTATGTGGAATATGCGGGTCTGACATTAGAAATTATCATGTGGGTCTTAAAGATGGTATTAAAAATCAAATAATGGGACATGAAATTGCAGGTATTGTTGAAGAAGTTGGTTCAGAAGTTAAAAAATTCAAAGTCAATGATAAAGTTGCCATAACACCTGATGTAAGTTGTGGAAATTGTTTTTATTGTAAGAGAGGATTAGTAAATCTATGTCTAAATCATAGAATGATAGGAACACACTGGCCAGGTGGATTTGCACAATATATTTATCTACCTTCAGAGATATTAAAAAATGGAATAATAAATAAAATACCTGAGGGAGTTTCTTTTAATTCTGCAACTATTTCAGAACCAGCTTCTTCAGTTATAGCTTCGCAAGAGAACGCAAAAATCGGTTTAGGAAATGCAGTGTTAATCATTGGAGACGGTCCAATAGGTTGCCTTCATCTTGAGATTGCCCGAGCAAGGGGAGCAACCACCATTATTATGGCAGGGTTAAATCGTTTAAAAAGTGCTGCACTGTTTAAGCCTGATTATCTTATTGATGTAGCTTCAAAAGATGTTACTTCTGAAGTATTAAAAATTACCAACGGTCTCGGAGTTGATATTGCAATATGTGCATGTCCTGTTGCAAAAACACATAACCAGGCAATTGAATCAGTTAGAAAAAGGGGAGAAGTAATCATTTTTGGGGGACTTCCTAAAACAAATCCTATGACAACCATAAATAGTAATCTTATCCACTATAACGAACTTACTTTAATCGGTGCATTTTCATATCCAGGTTATATACATGAAAAAGCTCTATTGGCAATTAAAAATGGTAAAATAAATACAAAAAAATATATAAATGAAATTGTTCCCCTTGAGGGGATTGAAAATGGCTTTAAAATTGCTGAATCAGGTAAAGCTTTAAAAGTTTTAGTTGATCCATGGCTTTAAAAGAATTAAAAGTAAATTTTTTTTATTTTTTGAGTAATTATTGTTTTGTAAACTTTAACACAAGAGGAGGATTCTTGTAATGTACGAGATAGATACCAAGCTAGATGAAATTGAAAAAAGAGGAAATCCAATTAAAGTGGGTTTAATTGGAGCAGGACAAATGGGGACTGAGATAATTACTCAGATTGAAAAAGTTAAAGGAATTAGAATTGTATCTGTTATAGATATTTCATTAGAAAAAGCTTTAGCTGGTTATAAATATTTAAAAAAGGGTGCCGAAATTGTAAAGACTAACAATCTAAAAGAAGCAGAAAAATCAATCAATTTAGGGAAAAAAATAGCTTCTACAAATTATAAACTTGCAACCTCATTACCACAAATAGATGTAGTCATAGATGCAACTGGTTCTATTGAAATGGGTGCTCTTGTTGCTTTAGATGCCATAAATAATAAAAAACACATAATAATGATGACTGTAGAATGTGATATTACTGTTGGTCCAATTCTACGAAAATTTGCTGAAAATGCAGGAGTAATTTATTCACTTGCAGCTGGTGATGAGCCATCAGCAATTATAGAATTATATAGATTTGCAAACGCACTAGGATTTACTGTAGTAGCTGTTGGGAAGGGTAAGAACAATCCACTGGATATTTATGCAACACCCGAAATACTTGAAGAAAGTTCCAGAAAGAGGAATATGAATGCAGTAAGACTCTGTGAATTTGTAGATGGGTCTAAAACTGCTATTGAAATGGCTGCGGTTTCTAATGCTACTGGATTTGTCCCAGACATAAGAGGTATGCATGGAGCAAAATCAACTATTGTTGAACTTCCAAAAGTATTCTGTCCAAAAAAAGATGGTGGAGTGCTAAATAATATCGGAGTTGTAGACTTTGCAATTGGTGTACATCCTGGTGTATTTTTAATTTTTACAACTGATAATCAAAGAATAAGAGAAGGCTTGATTCAAAGAGATATGGGGTATGGACCTTATTATTTACTCTACCGTCCCTATCATCTTTGTAGCATTGAAGTACCATTAACGATAGCTCAAATAGCCATATATGGAGAGTCATCAGGACATCCTTTAGAAAAACTTACTTCAGAATGTATAGTAATAACAAAAAAGAATATGAAAGCTGGTGAAGTACTTGATGGTATAGGTGAATATTGTTATAGAGTGAGCATAGAACGTGCAGATATTGCTAAAAAAGAAAACTTTTTACCAATGGGACTCGCAAAAGGATCGATATTAAAGGTAGACGTTAAAAAAGATACCATAATTACTTATGATATGGTTGAAATAAAAAATGATTCTGTGTTATTTTATTTAAGAAAAATACAAGACAATCTTTATTTTTAAGATCTGTTAGATTTAAATATAATTTTTCTCAATTAAGTCATGTATATAATAAATAATAATAAATTATATTAATTCTCAATTTTTTGAAAAGGATCTATATGCTTTTATTAGGAATTGATATTGGAACTACAAGATGTAAAGCAGTTGTGTTTGATCCCCATGGAAATACTGTCGGTAGTAATTTTAAAGAATACGGAATTGAAAGTGATGATTCGGGAAAAGCAGAACAAGATGCAGAACTAATTTGGAGGATAACCTGCTCAGTAATTAAAGGAACTATAAAAAATATAAATAAGAATGATATAAGAGCACTTGGTTTATCAGTTCAAGGTGATGCCGTTATTCCTGTAGACAAAAATTTTAACGCTATACACAATGCCATACTAGGAATAGATTATCGTTCAAAAAAAAACGTGGAATTGTGTGAAGAAATTTTTGGGGAGCAAAATGTAGATGTATTAATCTGGCCTAAAACAGACCCAAAATATGACAAGAAT
>JABUBQ010000169.1_pt1 | contig 10855 bp, 9 predicted proteins | sample 7240351 | NCBI WGS metagenome assembly JABUBQ01 (sample SAMN07256348, study PRJNA390944) | subsurface metagenome | isolation source: Methane hydrate marine sediment | place: Pacific Ocean: Eastern North Pacific, ODP site 1244 | collected 2002 | reverse complement strand
GCCTCATTATTCCCAGAAATATCGTCTTTTTACTCACCTTTGATTCTCTCATATTAGATTATCCCCTACTTTTAAAAATAACCCTGCCCCCCGAGAGAGACCTTTTAAATCGGAGAGCAGGAACCGGCAATCCGAGAACTCTGGCGAGAAAGCCGGATTGCCGGGATAATTACCTTTCATATTATCAGAATCCTATTCATCAATAAATCAATAAATCTCTGATTATCTACATCATAAGCAACTTTGACATTTCCATTACTATCGGGAACAACTATGGTTTGGCCAGTCGTATATTGCCCTACTGTTTCTACTAAAACTTTGCACTGAACCGTTTTTATTATATTAGGATACATAGAAACACCAATTGCTAATGGATCATGCATTGGGCTTTCATTTCCTGACAAGCCAAATTTTCTTTTTATAAAATCCCAGAATATTTCTATCATATTGGATAAAGTGTCCATAAGAGGATTATTTATCTTCTTTATCTGTTCTAAATGAGAACGATTAATAGGAACTTTGGTTGTTACATCTAACCCAACCATAGTAATCGGAATATTAGATCGAAAAACAACAGAAGCGGATTCAGGGTCACATTTTATGTTATGTTCAATATAAGGTAAAGATAATGCATTTTCGAATATTCTAGCAACTCCTCCCATCATGACTATTTCTTTTGTATTCTTCGTGATCGAAGGCTCTTTTATAATTGCTACGGCCATATTTGTCAATGGTCCTATTAAAAGAAGGGTCATCTCTCCAGGATTGTCCATTATTTTTTCTATAATAAGATCAACTGCGTGCTTTCTTATTGGTTTAAGATCCTTATCCTCATCTGTTAAAATACCTTCTCCTTCGTATCCTGCCCAGAATATATCATGGTTTTTTAGTAAAGGTTCAGACACACCGCTTGCAATAGGAAATTCGTTAAGTTTTCCCATCAGGCTTAATAATTCTATAACTATTTTTGATCTTAAATCTACATCACCATATACAGTTGTTACAGCCTCTACCTTTAACTCCGAAGACCTTAAAGCTAGAATAAGAGCTATTGCGTCGTCAACATCAGTTCCGATATCAGTATCAATAATTATTTTCTTCATAACACTTACTCCTCCTCTATTATTTAATACTTGAATATTTGGAATTTACTTTCCTATCCCTCCATTCTACGGAAATAAACCCATCTTTTCGTTGTAGTTTTGAATTTTATTTTCTTTTCTTTTGGTTTTGTCTCTTTTTATGTACTAATCATCCCGCCCTTCCTATACTTTGGACAAGTGATACAGTCCTATCAGCCAAATCAGAAATGCTGACTCTAGAATCATTGATTATAAGGCTATCCACTCTATTGTTTAGGGATCGAATCCATTTGTCCGGTAACTGGTGGGCTCCGCTTAGAGCGCCAATGATCGAACCTGTGGTAGCACCGTTGCAATCTGTGTCGAAACCACACATCACGGCTATACTTATGGATTTTTCATAATCTCCATTTCCATGAATGAGTGACAGCACAACTATGGCCGCATTATTTATTGTATGGACGAAGTGGTATTTTCCATAATTATCCATAACTTTAGTGAAAGTTTGCTCCCAGTCTTTATCAGCAACTGCCCATTTAATGGTGTTCCTTAACGCGATAGCAAAACGTGAGTCTTGGGGAACAACTGATAGCCCTGTCTCGATTACATCAATAACTTTATTAGTATCTAAGACCAATGCGATAGATGTCGCTGCCGCCACAAACATTTCTCCGTAAATGCCATTCTTCCTATGGGAAATTATCGCATCCCTATAAGCCATCTCGGTGGCCGCCCGTGGGTTTCCGGGATTAACCCAACCGAAGACATCTCCACGTATTTGTGCTCCTATCCATTCCCGATAGGGATTATAATACCGGCCGGATTCTGGTGGCCAAATCCCATTTATAAAGTTCTTGTAAGCAACTCTTTCAGCGGTATATGTTTTTTCATAAGGAAGATTCTGCAACCAAACACTAGCCACATCCTTGCTGGTAAAGCTTTTGCCGAATTTCTCAAGTACATTAAGGTTGAGAATTGGATAGTCTATATCGTCGTCTCTAACCATATGAGTTATGTGTCCCCGTAATGCCCCAGCTGACTCTTGGTGGAGATAGTTTGCAAATTCATCTGAAACAGGTTTAGGGAAATAATTTCGGAGCGGATATTCACCTGCTTTTTTTAAGTAATCTTCAATCTGTGCCTTACCCCAACCTTCTACTGGCTTGCCTAAGAGACAGCCAGCACAGCGTCCCTGCCAGGCACCGTATATCTTGTCTTTCAGATCCAATCCAGAATGAGAAATCTGTACCAGCTTCCCAGGTGATAAATTGGAGATGTCTTGAAAAGTAAAAGGTTCCTTATATCCCTTATCACACGACTCCAAATTTGTTACTTCTTTATAAAGTTCCTCTAACTGTTCCTCATTAATCTCGGTTGATACTTCCTCAAATTTTATAAATTTGCTTGCCGGAATATCCCCGACAAGCTCTTGAAATCTGTCTGCAAACTGTTCTATGTCGCAACCTTCCTCCTTTTTTTGCTTCAATTCATAGAACAGGATTGTAGCTATGTTCACGAAATCCATCGTGTTATTCCTCCTTTATTGTGGAAATTTATTCTTGACATTTTTCCATATTATTTTTGACAGTACCGTAAATTATGTTTCTATTATTACATACATAAATCCAGTCCTGGTTGTAGCCTGCATTATCCCTTTAATCCAGTGCCAGCTAATCCAGCACTTATCTGGCGGTGTAGTAAAACAAACACTATCAGTATAGGCAAAGAGATTAGGATCGCGACGGCAAACAACATCCCCCATTCAGCAACCCATTGCCCTTGCAGGCTAACGAGGGCTAGCGTTACTGGCCGTAAGCGCACGTCAAGAAGAAACGTGCGTGGCAGTAGAAACTGATTCCAACTCCCCATTGCAACGATGACCATTGCTATAGAGACTCCAGGCCGTACCACTGGCACGATAATCCGCCAAAATGCTTGCCATCTTGAAGCTCCATCTACCAATGCTGCATCTAACAACTCATCCGGAATGTTGATAAAGTAAGAGCGCATTAGTAACATTGCAAAAGGAGAGAAAACTGCTACATAGATTAAGATCAATCCGGGGAGTGAGTTGACGAAACCAATCCGTACAAAGATATGAAACAATGGTATAATGAAGATCTGAGCCGGGATAGTCGTGCTAAAGAAAATATAAACTATTAAAAACGGTCTACCTGGAAACTTGATTTTACTTAAAGCATAAGCTGCGGGGGTAGCTGTAATAAAGACTCCTAAAACCGTACCCACAGTCAATATCGTGCTAATGAAAAAAGCTCGTCCAAGATCGGTGACCACAACAGCGTCAATGTAGTTTGCAAAATAAAAACTACGTGGGAACCCTAAAGGATCTGCGAATATCTCGGCGGTAGTCTTCAGAGAGATGCTTATAGCTATAAGCAAGGGGACTAGCACAAACAATAGAAGTAATATCAACACACCACACTCTACGATATGTGCTATACCTTTACTTCTCATAATTAAACCTCCGCTCCTTTGTATTGTAGATAATATAATAGACTCACTGATAAAACTCCAAATAGTGATATTATCACTCCGATAGCAGCAGCTTCTCCGAGAATACGTGCCTGAAAGCCTCTTTTAAAAAGAAGCGTAGCTAATAACTCTGTAGCTCCTCCTGGCCCACCCTCAGTTGTAACCCAAACCCAATCGAACACCTGAAACGACCAAATTATGGTCATGATGCCCATAAAGATTATGCTCGGCATAATCTGAGGTAAAGTTATATACCAAAATTCCTGCCACCTAGTAGTCCCATCCATGGCTCCAGCATCGTATAAATCTAGTGAAATTCCTTGAATAGCACTGTGAAATACTGCACATAAAAATCCCCACCACGCCCAAACATTCACAAAAGCTATAGCATAGAGGGCGGTACTAGGCTGACCTAATATAGGGGGCAATCCTATAACTGCTCCCAGGCCGCGAATAGGGTGGTAAATATAACCCCATACGAAAGCACTAACTACAATCGCTAGCGTAGTGGGCATAAAATAAATCGGCTTAAGGAAATGCCATCTTGTTCTTCTAAGTAGTTCGGCTACAACTAAACCCATGGACATAGGGATAGTAAGGAAGATAATTGTCCACACGATATTATTTCTTAGTGCTCGCAGAAAAATGACTTGTGAAAAGATGTTCCGGAAATTCGCCACTCCGACAAACCGCAAGCTCCCAAGTCCGTCCCATTCGAAGAAAGCCAATGCCATTGTTAAAATGGTTGGGATTAAGATAATAATCACATTCAATAACAAAGCCGGACCGATAAAAGGGCTAACTGAAATCAGTTTTCTTACTGTACCCCTCATAGATATTTCCCCTTTCTAGTGTGACTTTATAAAAAATCAAGCTTAATAGAAGATAAGAGGAGAAGTATTAGGTATAGCATTGAGCCTTCTTCTCCTCTTTATCTTCTTCTTATCCTTATTCCCTGGGAGATACTGGTGGGATTAGTTCAGCCGCAAGTTCTCTCTGGAAGATATCGTTCCATTTCTCCATATATTCCCCTGCGGTTAGAGAACCCATCCACACCTCCTCTATCCCTTCATAACACCAAAGCCATGTCTCCGGAGCTAACCAGGTCCAGGTCGTATAACCATAAGCACCTTTATCAATCAGATCACTCTGAGTCCGGATATGTTTTACAAACACGGAGTCAACATCTGATGGAATGAGCTCTTCAGGAATTTCGATGGGAACGATCCATTCGCCGGGGTGATCTAGCAACAAATTGGCAATACCTTCTTTGTGGCCCAGTATCCACACTACGAATGTCGCTGCTTCATCGATGTGGGGAGACAACATACTCACAGATAAAGTTGTCCCTACCCCAATGGCAACAGATGGGTACTCAACTCCCTGACGCAGAGAAGGAAATGGAGTCCAATCCCATCGGTCATCAGTAGGCCAATACGTTGGATCTCCAACCCAATTGAACCCCCACGAACCCACAACCGTCATAGCTGCTTTTCTCGTAGCTAATTGAATCATAACATCCGGAAAAGTCAGAACCGGGTAGAAGCCGAGTTTTGTCCAGTAGTTCAGAAAATCTTGCCTGAACATCTCAATCGCTTCTACGAATATTGGGGCATCCCACGCAAGTTGCCCAGTTAAAGCCTTATATACATTTTCTGGGCCAGCATAGTGATTAAGGTATACTGTCACAAACCATTCATTCGTCGGCCGCCACTCGATGTTACCTGCTGCTATAGGCAGGATTCCCTTAGCCTTTATTGCTTCTTTAAGAGCAACGAATTCTTGGCGATTAGTGGCCGGTTTCCAACCATACTCATCAAACAGGCTCCTATTGTATATGATTCCCATACTTTCAAAAGTTTTAGGTATCGAATAGATTTTTCCCTCGACCGTGCCAAGTTCCAAGGCAAGGGGTGCAATCAGCTTATCCAACCCAGCTTTAACGATGTACTCATCTAGTGGAGCTAACAGACCTGCTGCTGCATATCTGGCCGCCTCTGCTGGTCCCATTGTTAGAACTATGTCTGGTCCTGTACCAACTGGCAGTGATAATCTGAGGACCTCAAACAGGTCTGGGTGTACAGATATGTCAATGTTAATATGTGGATAGATCTTCTCAAAGGGTTCGATAAGGTGTTGTTCCAGAGCTTCTACCTCTTTTGGCAACACCGCTTCTAGCCACCACGTTATTGTTACAGGCTCATCTGCTACTACTGATGATGGACAACAGGTTAGTACTAAAACCACCATCAATAAGAAACTTAAGCCCAACGATAAATATTTTCTTTTTTTCATTTCTTTTTTATCTCCTTCTTTTTTAAATTTTCAACCGACTTAACTATATTTCTCCTATCTATCCTCATAAATCACCTCCCTAATCATTTAGCATTTACTTTTCTTTATCTTTTTTTCTAGCTCCTTCTTTCTGGCTTCATAGAATTGATGCAATTCTTTATTTAAAGTTTTTGGACTAGTACCCAGAATTTCAGTAATCTTTAGTTACTTAAAACTACCCTCAATTATCCTCATAAATACCCTAAATCGCTAAAATTTATACCCTTCTGAGCAATTATTTATCATCTCCCTTTTAATCTGACAACATAGCCCTCTTTAACCAGTATCTTCTCTGATATTCTCTGACCCTCTCTGGATATTTTTTATAATATTTTTTTAGCCAATTCTTATTGTAGTCCGGATTCCTGGCCCGCCAATCTCTGAGATACCTGTTTTTTGCCTTTCTCATTTTTCCGTAGGCTTCGGGATCTTTTATTTTTAGCCTCTGAAAATAAGTTCTCCGGTATTTATTGATTTCCCTATTGATTAACTTCTTTGCCTTTGGAGTTTCGACATTCACACTTTCATTCACAGTTAGCACCGAATACTTACCGAAGCCCGCCCTGGTGATCTTCCCCTCTCTGCACAGGTTAGATAGAATCTTCCTTATATTTGCACTGCTTTTTTAAGTTCAAAGGCTATTTTTTTAGGGCCCAAAGGTTTTTTATTTTTAGATAAAATGTTAATAATTTCTTCCCTGGTATTCATAGCTTTTATTTATCACCCCTTCCCTAAATTTTTAATGCTCGTTCCTCTTTTTTTCGGTCAAACCTTCTTCGATTCCCACTTATAAAAAGGCAAAATTTTTTTAGAGTTTTAAAATTTAACCTCATTTATCCCCTTCGGCTTATCTTTTATTGTCTTCTCCGGATAGAAATTTATCTAAATTTTCTTTACTTACATACCAGTTTTTACCGATCTTATGACCTTTGAGTTTGCCTTTTCTGAAATATTCGCATATAGTCAACGGTGTTAAATGGAGTATAGAAGTGAGCTCCTTCACTGAATACAGCTTCTTTTTATCTACTTTTATAACCACAATTTTAAACCCCCTGTTATTTTTCTTTAATATTACCACATTAAAGCATTATATTGCAATACTATTTTATAGAAAAAAATTGAATACCATAATTACTTTACATAAGGCTTTCAAACCGCTTTTTCAGCTTTTTTAACCTTTAGAATATACCCCCATATATAGCGTAGTTTTTCGGCTAAAAGCCTTATAGAATAAGGGATAATCGGCTAAAATGAGGTTGCTTTACATAAAACTTTTATAGGGATCTCTTTATCCGGATAAAAAAAGAGGGTAGAAATACCCTCAAAAAACGATTTTAAAGCCCCTCTAAGCGTCAATCTTACGTTCCCCTGTATGATTTTATGTATCTTATAAAAACTTTAAAGCCTGAAAACAGCTACAAGTTATAGAATATAAGGCTTTTTCGTTGATTAAGCTAAAAATAAGGCCTTCAAATTTCGCTTTTAAGGGGGGTCAAATAAATTTAACATACAATCATAAGCGTATATTGGCCTTTTTCGTTAAAAACTTGCCTCTTTTCTCTTTAAATCGTTTCCTCTTAGATTCCCGGTTAAAAAAGTTTAATCGGATCGATTCTATATTATTTTTTCTACACCAGGCTAAAGCAGATTCTAACCTTTCATTTCTCATAGATATATTTACCCCCTTAGATTCCGAATCCATTAATAACCTCTTTATTCTCATCATCATTTATCCCAATATATCTAAAAGTTACTTTGACGTTTCGATGATTCAATAAATTAGAGATCCTTTCGATACTGATTCCCTGTTTCCGCAAGTGATAGCCAAAACTTTTTCTCAGTGTGTGACCTCCAACCTTATGCTTAATCCCAACTTCCCGGCACCAGGCATTTATTAACTGATAGGCTCTAATCCTGGTAAGTGGTTTATTTTTTTTTGATTTTTCACTGGTAAATAGATATTGCTCCAGGTCGAATATATCAGTCTTTTCAATATAAAAATTTATAGCTTCTTTAATCTGCTTATTAAAATGCACCTTCCTGGTCTTACCGGTCTTTTGTTCTTTAATTTCTAAGTGGTCTTTCAGATTCCCCTGGTTATCTTTGACGTCTCCAAGTTTAAGAGATAATATATCCCCTATCCTCAGGCCGGAGTTAATACCAAAAACGAATAATAAAAAATCCCGGGGATTCTTTTGTTTAAATAGGTTCCCTCTAATCTGTCTGATTGAATTTTCTGACCTTATTGGCTCTACGATATTCATTACTTTTTACCTCCCATATCTTATTAAATCTATCTGACCAGAATTGTAACATAAGACAAGCAAAAAAGCAAGTTTTGTTTTCAATCAGATTCCAATATTCTGTAATCCTTATTTTATATGACTTTTTAAATTTAACTCAATCTCTTATATGTTAAATAAAAGATAATTATCTAACTATGGTTAAACCCGGTAGCTCCGATTTTTTAAAAAAATCTTATAGCCACCAAAACCCCCCTAAAATCCAAAATTCACTTTTCAATAGCTCCGATAGCTCCGATACCCAAAAAAAAGCTCCGATAAAGGCAGACCGTCTCTTGTAACCCTTATAAACAAACGGTCTTATTTTTCGATTTTTCCCGATTTTCTCCGATTTCGTGATTTTTTGTTTTTTTTATTTAATCTATCTAAAAGAAATGCGTTAAAGGTTAAAAAGAAAAAACAAACCATCTCTTTATTTTTATCCTTTCATATCTCAAAGAATAGTTTCATTAAGCAAAAAACCTATCTCCAATAGCTCCGACGAATTGAGCTATATATACCCTCACAGCGTCTTTTTTTTTGACTTTCCCTGTATTATACTTAATCCCTTTTATATCGAATAGGAAATAAACGCCTGAACCCTGTTTTTAGGGTTCCCTTAAACTCTGTTTTTTGGCCTTTTCTTACCACTTTATTTAACAAAATAAACTAATATTCATTTATTTTTATATCTATTCGGATAATCCCCTGCGCCGGTATTGAATAGATCTTCACTTTCCCATTCCTGGACACAAACAGATCAGAATCCATACTCAGGTATTCTCCTAAAAACAGCGTAGTCTCAGAAACTATTTTTACCATTCTGGCCTCATCGATAGCCCGGATTCCGCAATTATTTTTTAATCTCATAATTTCAATTCTCCTTTCCTTGATAGGTAGATATACAGATATTTATAGACAAAACCGCCTATAACCCTTATATACCAACGGTTTGAGAAAGTAAATGAGTTAGTAACTTGTTAGTAAGCATATGGCATATTTTTCATTTACCAACAATTTACCAACAATTTACCAACAATTTACTTACTATTTACTTACTATAACTATATATATATATAGGTTACTAACTATTTACTAACTATTTATGTGTATCTCTTGAGAAGGGTAGTCTTAATCCGGTTAATCCCCGGAGTTAATATCCTTCTAAAGACTCTTATAATCCTTATATATCAACACTCTTGAAGTCAAGTTTGCCCTGATTCGAGATATACCACTTTCCGAATTTGCCCTCGTCTTTGATCATATCTTCACTATCCCTGGCCTGTAAAAGTAACTTGCAAACACTTTGAGGCTTGACTTTAAATTTTTGAGATATAGGATCGGTCAGTTCTTTATACCTGTATTTTCTATCTCCGAAGTTCTTTTTTATATATTCCATCATATCCGAATAGGTTATTTTGACTTTCTTATGCAGATCGGTTATATCTATAAGCTCATAATTCAGGGTTTTAAGGTCCCACTTAACCTCTAAAGGATCAGGCTCATATCCTCTTTTCGATTCAAAGAATACCTTTAAAAAGTTCTCCGGTAGATCGTCTCCCGATTGAGTTAAACAGATGATAGTATCTGCATTATTACACCAGGCAGAGGATCCTCGAATACTATCGAATAAGGCTATTTTGTCTATCGGTGGAGGGTTTTTAAGCCGGGGTTTCGCTTCTTCTTTCCTGGTATGGTGAACGATTACCCAGAGGCAATCCCTCATTCGGATCATCAGATTGTTAAAAATTGTGATATTCTCTGCTTTATTCATATTAAAGGTAGCAATCCTCGAAATGGGATCAACTATAATCACATCAGGCTCGAAAGTGTCCAGGCATTTTTGAAGTCTTGATAAGTCATCATTCGGCGTTAAACTTATAATTAATAGCTCTTTTCTTGTATTGTAGCTAAGGAAATTTTTAAAGCATTCTTTAGGTATTATTATTCCCAGTTCTTTTAGTCCTTCTATCTGTAAAGATATAACCTTATTCAGATTATAGATATTAGATTCTGAATAGATATATAAAACCTTACAATTTCTCTTTACCGGATAAGTCTCTAAAAAGGGAGTTTTCGAGATCAGGTTTAAGGCCAAATTCAGACTGAATAAAGTCTTGCCTTTTTTGTGCCTGGAGACGACAAGAACGTAATTCTTAGTTCCCATTATCCCGTTTTCGATTATCATTTCTTCCGGTGGTAAATCAGATTCTAATATCTCCTCTAAATTTACCTCGATCCTATCTTCAAGAGGTATCGGTAAAGGAAACTCCGGAGCCTTCTCGATCAGCTTAAAAAGCTCTTTTAAAGTTCCGCCCTGTATCAGCCAGTCAGTAATATCTCCGTGTTCTTTAAGCCCCGGCAGGATCACCCATTTAACTGATTTAGCAATTCCAGTCAGGCTATTCCCGATATCCCGGTAAAATGTCCTGCTTACCTTATCGTTATCCGGTATAATAATTATGCTTCTATCCTGAAAGAAATCGTAATATTCGGGTCTCCATTTCTTAAATCCCCTGCCTGCTCCTATATCCGAAGTGGTCGCCAGGATCCCCTCGAATCGGGTCATCAGATTATCGCAATCCTTTTCACCTTCCAGGAGAAAAATTATCTTATCGCCTGAATTATTGATCTTGTCCAGATTGTAGATAACCCTTCTTATCC
>JABUBQ010000168.1_pt1 | contig 10911 bp, 9 predicted proteins | sample 7240351 | NCBI WGS metagenome assembly JABUBQ01 (sample SAMN07256348, study PRJNA390944) | subsurface metagenome | isolation source: Methane hydrate marine sediment | place: Pacific Ocean: Eastern North Pacific, ODP site 1244 | collected 2002 | reverse complement strand
AAATTTCTCTATTTCTATTTTGTTCTTAATGCAGTAATCCACAAGTTCTTCAGGATTGTTAGCGTAACCTTCCTTTAAGACTCAAGAAATATATTTAGATTCATTTGACGATCCTGATCGCACTAAATTTAAAAAAACTCCAGAAGGAGAAATATATTTTCAAGAATTAAAATGCGGCGAAAATTGCGTTATTTATAACGGTGAGTACTATCTGATTGAAATGATAAATTTTTATGGTCGTAATTTTGGAATGTTAGATTTGAGTAATAAGGGAATTAAAGACATTTCTGAAATAAAGGGATTAAATACCCTTCAAATCTTAGGTGAATTAGATCTTAGCAATAATAAGATTACTGAAATTAAATGTTTTGAGAACCTTAAAAATTTATATAAATTAGATCTTAGCAATAATAAAATTACTGAAATAAAAGGATTAGAATCTCTTAAACGATTACGATATTTATATCTAAAAACTAATTTAATCGAGGAGATCAAGGGGCTTGAGAACTTTTTAATTGATAGAACTGGAGAGGATATGGCGTTAAATTTGGGAGATAATCCAATACCCTTAACTCTATTAAATAAACTAAGAGGACTAAATAAAGATGGTTACGCTAACAATCCTGAAGAACTTGTGGATTACTGCATTAAGAACAAAATAGAAATAGAGAAATTTGACAGAAGCTTTTTTGTGAAATTAAAAAAAATAGTTAGGGTTTCTAATCGTTTCAGGCTAGATATGTTGATGGATATATTTGATATAGATAAAAAAAGTCTTATTAAAAATGTAGAAAAATGGTCTGCTGATTTCGGTCTTAAAATAAATGGAAATTACTTGATAATTAAAAAAGATACAGTTCAAGAATTCATGGACGCTTTAGATAAGCAATTTAATGAATGGGAAAGAACATAATACAAAAAGTAATATGTTGTTTTAGTATCTACATGTGATGTATGATAATACTAAAAAATTTTTACTTTACCATGAACATCAATAGATTAGAAATAACCCGAATGAAGGAATCTATTCTTTAGACTTTTTCAATATGACCTATAAAATGGTCATTTAGAACCAATGCAATATATATACTGCTCATTTTTGCTCATAGCATCCCAGTCTTTCTGAGGGATTCTACTACAAGCATATCCCATCTCATTAACGGGATGGGGTCTTTTTTCATTCATTTTTTTTATCTACCTCCTTTTTCTTGATGAAAGTCAAAAAGATAGTAGAGGTGCTCCCTACTATCGACAGTCCGCCATTTAAACCATAAATCTAAAGCTCGGTACTTAGTTAAATTAAAACTACGAATATTGTTAGTTACTTGAGAGGAATTAGAAATTTTCTTCTTAGGTTTTTGGTTGGTTTTTGTTTTTGGTGGCGAGTTTTGGGACGGGAACTGGCAAGAGAGCTTTTCTCTAGCGTTCCCTTTCCTATTCTCGTTTTCTTTTTTTTTTGCCTTCGGTCAATTATACCAATGTTATTTAATATATTGGTCAATTTGTTTGATTATTTCTCTACAATATGTTTCAACTGACTTCAATTCATCGCTTGTTAAACCTGAACTATGTGCCACTCTATTTCGTATTGAATATAATGAATCTATCCGTGCAAATATCCATTGTTGATCTTTAAATTTCTCTTCAAAACAATCTTTCCACACGTGTCTTATGACTCCAATCAATTCAATCAAATCTAAATAATATATGGCGTGGTCACCTCTGATTGGTAAATAATTTTGCGTGGCTTCTTTATTTTTTTTATCCTGTATTGCCTTGGATAATTTTTGATTGCCAATTGAATCGATTGATGGATATCCGTTATCATCTAACACCTCGACTATAAATTTTCGCATTATATTTTCGCATACAAAAATATATTGGAACATTGCACTTGGTAATGCTAATTGGTCAAAAATTTCATCATATTTCTGAATATTTATGCCATCCGGTAAAACATGTGGCGATGGAATTTGGCTAATGATTTCTGAGATATCTATTTCCCTTCCTAAACCTTCCATTTGCCGAATTTCTTCACTGTCAAAACCACAATCTAATAATCGTTGCCTTAATTCGTTATAATCAAAATCATCTACATTTTTTTTTGATATGAATGTTTTTATTATGTGATTTAAAATACCAATGACGCTGGTTTTGCCTGTAAATAAATTAAATTCAATAAATACTTAAATGCTTCATCAACATATCCCGTATATCCTGATAAGAAAACGGCAACTCCTGATTCTCTAATGACAAAACTTCGAATTTTTTCCCAATGTTCATCTAGATTAAGTTCCATCAACGCAATTTCGAAATATTTGGTTAAAAAAAACTCTTCAATATCATACTTCTTCAAAAATGCGTATAAACTTTTAATATTTGGATTTACTTTGCGGAAATCTATATCTGAATTCATTAAACTCGCTTCTATTATGTAATTGGATTAGATTTAAAATGATTTAATAATACAACTAAATTTTTCAAATACGATGGGAAAATCAACAACATTGCGTGAATCTCCTCTCGAGTCATTTCTTTACCCGTTGGATGCCCAACTTCGTTGCGTGCTTGTCTAACATAATTGAAAAAACTGTTTAACCATAACTCTAAATTGTGTTTAATAATGTTGGGTAAATCCTTTTTAATTGGGTTTATAATACTTAAAAATTCTTTAAATTTTCCTGATATGAATTTTTGCTTGTCGATTTTATTATTTTTTGTTTGATTTTGAACGCATAATTTAAACTCCTCTAGGAAATTCAAATATATTTGTTCTGAAAAACCTCCTAGCAATACCATTGACCCCAAATAACAATTAAACTTGAATGATTTCAATGATTCAAATAAATATAATTCCGAAACCGTGTCGTATAAATCCCCCGCAATGTTTTTTATCTCGTTGATATAATCATTCGTGGCGTAAGGGTTGATGTTCTCCTGCATTACCTTCTTACCGTATTCGGTCAAATGCACATGTGAAATTGAATATTTTGTCCCCGATAATCCTGGCGCTAGGACACCTGTTAATATATAACCCCAAAGTTCATCAATACATTTGGAAACATCATCTAGGCTAATTATTAATTCGGTACTGAACGAATCAACACCTGGTTTTATAAAACCTAATTTTGATGCCGCTGCTTGAACCTCCTTATGAAATTCGGAACCTTTTTGGCATTCTAAATATAAATAATACCTCATATTTTTAATGATTTGAATCACGACTTCTTTAACTTGCTCATCGTCCAATTTATCTTCTATCGGCATTTTATTTTCCTCCTGATTATATTTTCTGCAATATCCAATCTAATTTTATCTAATATTATTACTCAAGTATTGATTTAAAAATACAACCTCATCCTATTTGGATCTTTTATTTCGGGATATTCTTTAATGCGCTTACGAACGAATTGAAAATCATTACTTTTTGTAAATACTGTCCTATGTGCCATCGCTATGATTTGTGTGTTTATCCAATCTAATTCTTCTTGAATGACTTCTTTTGTTAATCTAAAATTCTTATATTTTGACACTCTTCCATCAAACAATACTAAACATAATCTGGGGGCCAATGGAAAATAAATCTCCACGCCATCTACATTATAAGATTGGAAACCATAACCCTGAATTACTCCATCTTCACTTGGCGGTGGATTCCATACCATTACAGGATGGTCGGATGTATAAAATTCTGATTTTAAATTGTTCTTTACTAATATCCAATCCAATTTTGAAATTATCTCTACAATTTCCTTTGGTTCATGCAAATTTCCTTGCTCATCTTCTATTGGATTAAACATTATGTTAAATTGTCCCATTGCCCCTCTACTTTCTAATAACCATTTTTTATAACGGGCATCTAATTTTTTATATGGGGGCAATTCTCCCTTCTTTTCTAAATATTTATATACTAATTTTGTGATTTGTGAATTACGAACTCGCATGCTACGCGTTCGTTCATTTTGTATGAATAAATATTGCGCCATCGTGAATTTCTCTTCACTTGTTAAATTTTCAATTGTTGACTTACTAATGATTTTATGATATACCGTGGCGTGTTGCCCTTCTAATTGCGAAAAATAATTTTCGATTTTTGGTGGGTCTCTTTTTTCATAGAAATACCGTTCCATTGCCACTTGTGTGATGTTTGAACTATACCATTTATCTCGTTCCTTATTATAACATCGGATCGAAAATTCACCCGATTTCTTATGAATGGCGAAATTTTTCAAATAAAATTTTGGTACATAATGTTGTTTCTTTTTCTTCATAGTTTCATTCATCTTGGTTGCTCAAAACTTTTTTTACAATTTCAAAATCATTAGTTTTAGAAAAAATGAAATTATTTGCCGCTTGAATCGTAGCTTCGTTGGCCTCATTCGCAAACCATTCATTTACTTGTATCTTTTGACTTGGATACATCTGGATCCAATCCTCACCTTTATACATTATCAAAAATAAATCGGATGCTAATGGAATGGCAACTTTAATCCCTTCTTTTTCTGATGTTGTAAATTGTGAAATGGGATGGTCGCTCGTGTAAAAATCTTTTCCCGTGTTGTTTTTTAAAATGTAATAATCATATTTCATTAATTTTTTCATTGTTTCCTCTGTTTTTGGGTCGTAATTGTAAGATGGTATCTTTATACCGAAAATATTAGCAAACTGAATACCTTTTCTGATCCGCTCTAGTTCTCCTTCGATGTTTTGCCCTGGAAAAACATATTGAAACTTTCTTCTAAAATTTTCATCGTATTGGACTTCCTCATTAATGTCTAATGTGGCTCCCCGTGCTTTACGAGTGCGTGCGTGGGTTACATAAACGAATTCCATGATGGTTCTTTTTTCTATTTCCGCCAACGCGTAAATGGGATTGTTTTGAATGTATTTATAGATCTTGGAATGATGACCTTCTAACACGCTCAATCCATATTCAATAAAACTATCCCTACCATAAAACCAATTTTCTTTACAAACATTTGTAATATTTGCTTCAAATATATTACCCGTTTTTGTATTATAACACCATATATAATATTCTCCATTTCTTTCCGTTGAAAATCGTTTCAAATAAAATCTAGGAATGTAATGTTGACCTTTCCTTTTTTGTCGGTTGTTTCCAAGTGAATGCATGTAATGCTACCGTTTAAACCCATATATTTTATTATATTAATACAAACCCATATTAATTTCTACCTAATATATTTTATTATTAACTTAGGAGTGGGATTTCATTCTCCTCAATAATGGTTGGTTTAAATTAATAAAAAGGGTCAAATAGCATCAATTTCATCGTTTAATCTTGTAAAATCAAAGTGAAAAAAAAGGCTTGGTTTAAATAGTTGCATTTAGATAAATAGTAATTTTTTTTAGCAAGTAATTGAGAATGTGGAGAATGCTTGAATTTAGAAAATCGTTCTTTTAAATTATTTTACTCTCGTTTTTGCTATTATAAATGATTTAAATTATTTTACTCTCGTTTTTACTATTATAAATGATTTTATTTCGTTGAAACCGATTTTTTCTAATGATTGATTAATATTTCAATAAAAAAATGGTGGTCCACTGAAGGATCCATTTAGTTCCTCTCCTAATTCCATTTAGTCCTCGCGCTATTATCAAAAGAATATCAGACTATTCTGGATATAATTTACAGTTATCGAATAACAGATAATGAACATGTAGTTGCGATAAGGGCAAAACTGATTGAATTAATTAACTCAAAAATAATTGAAGAGGATTTAATAAATGGCAGTAAAGCGTGGAGGTTAAAGAATTATTAAATCTAATAATCTAATACGTATAAAAGGTGAAAAAAAGAACAATTAACTTTTTTATTTAAATATACCAGATTTTTAAAATTTATTAAAAGTAAATGTTATTGAAAAAAAATTAAAATAGTGCTGTAATATGTGTGCGATGTATAATAAATATTTAGGTTCTGACCCATCAAGCAAGGTTAAAAAAGAAAATAACTCTACCCTAGACGAAGATTCGAGCGATCGTTTGGATCTGTTAGATATATGGAGAGTGAATCCAACTTATAGAGACATCGATTTAAAATATTCACAAATAAGAAGTGCGTTCGTATTAATAATATCAATCCTTATGTTTTATTTCTCTTATCTTATATTTAGAAATTTTTACCTAGCAATTGGAATTACGGTATTTTTTATTGTTGGTTTTATGTTCGAAAAACTGTTAAGCGTGTATCGAACCGTATCGAATGCGTTCTACGAGGCTGTTCAGGTGGATCCCTTCGAAGATTTTACGATCTGTAAGTTAGTCGAGGATCCAGCGTCTATTTTAATAGTAAACAAGAAAACCGCAACTAATCTAATCACGCGAATTTTTCAGATAGAGGTTCTTCCTGAAAATGTCAATCCTACGCTCAATCAGTTTATAAAGGCTCTTGGGAGTGCAGAGTTGGAATACTCTTATCAAGTTGTTCAAAAACCTATGATAAATCTAATGAAGAACGAAATAAAGGACGATAAAAGCTCAAAATTTGACTCGTATCAAAAAGGAAATTCAAGCGATTCGTTCCAAACTTCAATCTATTTTAGCGTATTTTACCGTATAAACGGGATTTTAGGAGAAACTAAAAAAAAGGAGTTGATAGAGACAATAAGCATGTATTCCAAAAGATTTAAATCTAACTTTAGCGATAATTTCCATCACACGAAAATTACTCTCCTCTCAGGAATTAAGCTAATTAATGCGATAAGGAGCCTAACTTTCAACCAATCCGTAGACTTACCCGCTGTAAAAGAAGTAAATTTAAACAAGAATGGTTATTTAGCGCGATTTTTTACTAAAATGATCTTTTTACTTATCTTGCTTGGTTACCTTTGGTTCGTTTTAGATTCGCTAAAAATACATCCATTAATTGTGGTAATATCTGAAATTGTAGTAATTAGATTTTGCTTTTTTGTTTGGTGGCGTGATATTTTGTATGTTTTTACAAGTAATTATCTTAAACGGTCAAATCAAATCTCAGTGCTTAGCCCTTTTGAAGACGTCAGGTTTTACCAATTAAAGAGTTATAAGGACCTTCTTTTTGCAACTATTGATAACAAGTTATTAACTGCTGTCAAAATTATGAACTTGAGAATGGCAATACAACCTATGTTAGCTTATCCCGAAAAGTTTTTCAGAGCGTTAAATAGTCATCAAATTCCATACGCATACAGTTTATATGCGTCTCCAATTTCACCTCATATTTTTGTCAAGGAATGCCAAAAAAGTTTAAATGAGCGTTCATATGAAGGTTTAAGAGGGATTACACATGTAAGTTTCGACGAGCCAAATCCAAAAGTAAAACATCCTAAAATTGAATTTTCTAATTGGCTTCAAATGAGATCTGGAGTGTGGAAAACTATCTTAACTGTTACCACGGTTTCTTATAGATTTATTAAAAAGTTCGATATTAACGACTTTTTTGAACTAGGAGCAGAACTCTCCACCAATGCCACGGTTATGAAAGATGCGTTTGAGGATAATTTTTTAAAACTGACTTTAACCGATTTAAATAAGCGTTTGCTGGTTTCCGGTTTTATCGGTAACTGTTTTAAAAATATGAATTTTAATCCGGCTGGTACGCGTTTAAAATACTTGTATTTTCAAGGAAAAAATTTATTGAGGTTAGCTAAAATTTCGGGAGAATTTAAGAAGGGCTTGGAAACGCGTATAGCTGCTGAATTTAACACCCCGATTCACTTAACAAACCACGCTATAATAGGCCAAACAATTAATACGGAATTTTTGGAGGAAGAGAAGCCTCTTGGATTCACATTTGAGCAATTTAAAAATTTACTTATAACCAATGGGACTACTCAAGAACGTGAGCTTGCAAAAATGAAAATAGCAGCAGAATTGATTAAAACACAAATACCTTGCGTAATCTTTGATTATTCAGGAGATTGGTCGAAATTAATTCGATATTTCGAAAATACAATATACGAGGATAAATTTCTACATTTCAAGTTAGGAAAGACGTTCAACGTTAATTTATCGAAGTCTGGTATCGAACACGATGATAAAAACATAGAATATTTGAGTCTATTCTACGACGTTTTTGCTCTAGCCTATAAAGAGCAAAGAATTACCCTTGAAGCTTTAAAGAAATCAATAAAAAATGAACAAACGTTTGATTTCAATCCACTTCTACTGGATTACAAATATAATACTGATTATAAACCATTTATTAAAGAAAATCGATTATTAAGCCTTATAGATGAGCTTACTAATAAGACTATCGTTGTTTCTGAAAAAACATCTGAATTCGAGGATAATATAAATCCAATAGATTTTTTAAAAAATGATAAAAGCATAATCATCGATCTTTCTATTTTAAAGGATCTGGAACATAAAACGTTTATCACATTTGTAATTTTATCAAAATTTATCCACTATATCAATAATCTTTCAGATTATACGGAAAAAGCGATATTTATCCCCAAAGTTGACGCGTTCTTTGATGCTAATTATCTGGATAACAACCATAACGCAGTAAATTTCGGGAAAATTGAGAAGTTTTTAGAACCGTTGTGTAGGTGTGGTTTTGGCTTAATATTTTCGGCTAATCAGATAAGATATCTCCATCAAAATTTCTTGAATTACTTTCCAAACATCCTCTCGTTTAGAGCTACCGATTCGAGGGACATAGCAGTATTAAAAAACCAGATGAATCTACAGGAATTACAGGGTTCTGGGTATTATAGTTCAAAAAGAAACAATACTTATCAAATCGACTATTTAAAAAATTTGAGGAGAAACGAGGTCATTGTTAAAAGGGCTGATATTTACCAACCTTTTCCGGGGATAATCACTTACGAGCCTTTCTCTAAAACCCTTCCATTAACATATGATAAAATTGTAAAATATATGGAACGTCAAGGATACAATTTAAAACGGTCAGAAAGAAGAATATCAGATCAAGCGAAAAAAACACTATTTGAAAAAGATTTTGGTCTTCACTCATATTTCCTCGAGGATATTATGAATTTCTTGAAAAATGTTAAAACCCTTGATAAAGTAGGTCAACTTTACAAGGGACGGCTAAAAGAAGAACTTTTAAAACATATCAATCCAACCGCTAAAAAAAGAAATTACGGCAATAAAGTAATAAAAGAACTACGAGACGAGCTTTTTGAGCTCCTTGTAAGACACGACTATCTTGTGGAAAGTCATCCTAAACGAGCCAGTGGAAGTGAGTCCATGCGGAGTTCCTTTGCAGTCGGACCTCAGTACGATAGGGCTTTAAAAGACTACTACGATTCCCAAAGAAACGCGGTAATTTCCTACGAACCGATAGATGTAGAATCTGATAACTTCGAAAGCATCAATAACCTCAATAACGCCGTTAACTCAGATAATTATGAAAGTTCTTCGCGGGCGGGAAAAATTAACGCTAAAAACTTAAAAAAAGCTTTTACAGAGCATTTCGGCTCAATCTTCATATACGAACATTTTAAGATGTATCAAGCTATTAAAGACGGAAGTTATAAAGAATCGCTTAAAATCGGTAAAAACTTGTTAAAAAAGTTCCTTCGCGCCACATACAACTCCTATTATGGCGATAATTGCGCGATTACAGGCGCAGACAGCAACAAATTTATCGAGTCAATATTGGAAGTCGAAAGCTTTCCGTTTACAGGAGACGATTTACTACAATTTTTTACCTCCTGTAAAAATATTGAAGTAAACGATTCGGTAAAAATAGCCGAAACCTGTAAAAATATCTACGAAATGTATTCTGCAATATTTAACGGCTTCGAACAATTCTTATATTTGGAGGAGAATTAAATGGAACCCGACTGTTGGCACAGCGTAGTTAAAATTACGCAAGTCCCAGACATGAACGGAAAAGACGATGGTGAAGTCTCGTGGCTTTGCGACCCTCTCAGCGCGGTTGAGAACGAAGAGAGCGAAGAGAAAGAAGGAAATGTAGTGTATTGTACCAAATTTACGCTAGATAAGGATTACTTTTCTTGGAGGTTTTATCTAAAAGAAGAGACGAGAAAAAAAGCAATTAAATCAGGATATTGCTTTCTGGATTATCTGCAAGAATTGTACCCCGGTTTAGATGGAAAAGTTAAGGTTAAGCCAATTTATTTAGAGCAAATTAGTAACAATAGAAAATTCACCGAATTAGTTTTGCCTGTCCCCGTTAAGCCTGATATAAAGACGTGATGTAGTAAATCGTCAAATTTTAAATACATTGGTTTTTTCTTTATTACTCCATTGCGAATCCAATTTCCAAGATAGAGCCCGTTCTTAAAAGAAGAGGAAAACCCAACGTTTTCGCTTTGTATTTTTTTCGATTCAGGTAAAAGAAAATCTTTATGGATCGTAAAGTCTATGCTTTCAGCGTTCACAAATCCAGGAAGTTTATCTTCCTCAATTTTGTTTTTTATATTTCGATAATATCTACCCGTATCGAGATCATTTATATTCTTATGGAACACCAAGAAGTTTAAGATATTTTCCAAAGTTAAAAACGGCCGTTCTTTTATTTCAGATCTCTCGTTGTTTTCGTTTAAGATTCCAGAAGATAAAGATCGCAGATGACCTTCAAATTTTGCTCTTAAATCTTCTTTTTTTTCTACGAGTGGTGAGTTTGGAACCGTATTAATAAAAATCTTGACTTTATAATAATCCTCCATTATTTTATGCCTCTTTTCCAATTCAGTATCACTAATTTCACTAACTATGTCGTCGGAACGCTGCCAGAAAATGTAAATTTTAACTTTATATTCTTCGACATTGCAAAAAAGATTAATAATTCTTTTAATTAAATCTATTCTTTTACGATATGGCGGCTCAGGCAAAACTAATTCGGTGAATTTTCTATTGTTACTAATTTGCTCTAAATAAATTGGCTTAACCTTAACTTTTCCATCTAAACCG
>JABUBQ010000167.1_pt1 | contig 10962 bp, 22 predicted proteins | sample 7240351 | NCBI WGS metagenome assembly JABUBQ01 (sample SAMN07256348, study PRJNA390944) | subsurface metagenome | isolation source: Methane hydrate marine sediment | place: Pacific Ocean: Eastern North Pacific, ODP site 1244 | collected 2002 | reverse complement strand
AAGACAGCAGGAAAGCGGTCAAATCCTAGTGTTCCGCCTGCTGGGTATGAATCTGGTAAAGGTCCAGCCCCAATTCCAACATTGTACCACCCTGCGCCAACAAGCCTGACGTCTGGCTGCACGACAGGCTCAAGAAGATCGAGGTCATTGTCAACGGTTCTCAGGTAGTCAAGAGCTATGACGCCCGGCAGCTCCTGGCCATGATGCTCTATAAGCGGACTCCTCACTACTCCCACGACATGAAGAATGACCAGGGTACAGCATGTGAGGAGTATTTCTACATCAACCTCGGGCGCCACTACCACGACCTGGAGTATATGCTTGACCTGGCCCAGGTCAACGACCCGGAGCTCCGCATCGAGTACGACTTCGAGATGGACGAAGCCGCCGGCTGGGATAACGGCGATCCGATGACTGAAAAGCCGAAGATCAACGTCGTCTGTCATTTGCTACGTGACCCGGCGATAACGCCCAAGGGCTACATCAAAACCTCCGAGATTTACCGCTTCGATAATGCGACTGGTCATTCGGAGAATATGACGGTGCCTCGTGGCCCGACGTACTCCAACCTCTACCTGCAAAGCTGGTATAAAAGCATGGGCCTGGCTGCTATCCTGGACCACTATGAGGTCAATATCAATTCTGACGACATTATACCTATCAGAACTGGTATCCACGAACTTATAGCCGAGAACGTCAGAAAGTACGGACTGATGACCATGATCCAGCAGTTTGTTACGGTAGGGAACCAGTCTTACCCCTGGCCCCTTGAGGCAGCTACGTTTGACGGGCTGATCGGACCTGGTGGCACAGCAGACTCAATGCTGATGTTCTTTGACCTGTGGGGTAATGCCATGCCGGTTGCCTTCATGACAGCTACAACTGGTGTGCAGTCTGCCGATACCCACAAGTGCAGGTTCACATCTCATGGGGCCTTGCCATTCAGTGTAGCCGCTATCCCGCTGTTTGACCCCTGGGATGAGGATACCTGGATCGACACCTCTAAACTGGGCGACTTCTGGGTAAGAGTGGAAGAACTTGCAGGGGCTACAGCTGGAGTCTGTAAGCTCCTGGGAGACGAGGTAGTTACCAGGTACGTTACACCATCCTGGCCGTAAAGGAGGAGAAATGGGAGCTAAAAAGTTTCCCATTCGTCTCACATACCGGGCTGACGCTTTAGGCGATGCGACTGACCGGGTTGAGTCCGAGATTTTACATCGCAATCGGACTATAGCCTGTCAGAGCATCGCCTTCCGCAATCGTACCGGTCTGCGAGGCAACGTGGAGATATACATAAGACAAGGCGAGTTCTATGTTTTTATCTGTGACCAGACTACACCGGCGCTTAATCGCTGGTATTGGTACCCATACACTCAGCATCTTAAAGTAGGCGAGCAAATCTCGGCGATACAGGATACCTGCACCATTGGCGACATTCTCGACTTGCATATCATAGGCTATGCTACCTACGGAGAGGAGAACGTGATACCATGACACCACAAATGGGAGTTGTAACCGATGTCGACCTTGCCGCCGCTATCGCTGCTCATGCTGCTGACCTTGACGCACATAACCGTAACTGGATGCAGACACTCATCACAGGAGTGTATATTAGACCTCTGCCCTGGTATGCAACTGATACGGCTGCCGTAGGTGTAAACCGACTTTATGCTACGCCTTTTATAGTAGCGAGAGCCTTAACTATAGACCGACTTGCTATTGAGGTTACAACAGCAGCAGGTGCAGGGAGTATAGCGAGACTCGGTATCTATGCAAATGGAATTGACCTTTACCCTGGTGCGTTAATTCAAGATTATGGGACAGTTTTAGTGGATGCCATAGCAGTTGTTGCAGCCGCAGGAGTTCAGGCACTTGCGTCAGGTATATACTGGCTAGTAGTTGTAGCGGATGCAGCTCCTACTCTAGTACATCTACGAGCTGCTTGGAGCCCTTTAGGGCAGTTATCTACTGATTTTACTGCTCCTTTTGTTGGCACAGGGTGGTACAATGTTGGAATTGGGGCTGGACCTTTACCAGATTCATACCCAGCAGGCGGAACACTAGGATTTGACCGCTTTCCTGCTGTCTTGCCTCGCTTATTGAGCTTAGATTAAGGAGGGGAATATGCCAGGGACAACTCGGTATTACCTGAGAGGCTTGAGGTATGTTCTATGACTTTGCTTTCAAAATAGAGGTTAAACATACCAGGGCCAGCCCCAAAGAGCAGATTGTCAACCTGGTCTCGGGCACTATTCATCGTGTAGAGCTCGAGTTTCCCGCTGGCTGCCGCGGTACTGCCAATGTCCAGATATACAAGGGTGCTCACCAGGAGTGGCCGACTAACATAGATGAGGCGTTTAACGCCGAGGACTTCACCATAAGCATAGATGAGGCGGAGAGATTACCGGCTGGACCTAACCAGTTCCGGATAGTAGGCTGGCTGGTGAACGCACAGCATCCGCATACTATAACAGTGCGCTTCGGCATACTGGAGCCTGAAGCAGTAGCGCCCCTTGCCGGCATAGGCACTATGCTAAGAAGGTTCCTTAGATTAGTCGGCGTAACTCCGGCTCCTCCAGCGCCGGCTCCGCCACCGCCACCGCCGCCAGCTCCTCCGCCAGTTCCTCCGCCACCGCCACCGCCACCGCCACCGCCTCCAGCGCCTCCCGAATTAATACCCGGTGGAGTAATAATTGAGGTTAGCTGGCAGTATGAGAAGAAGTGGCACTCTATCGATGAGCCACAACCTGAGTACACAAATATCGTTCTCCGTTTCAGGGTAAAGAACACCGGGGAGCCGGCAGCAGCCTTCAGGGTCGGATACACATACTGGAGCGCGTTTGAGAAGAAAACCAAGTGGACTTACTCGCCACGGGTTAATATTAAACCAGGAGTCACGGCAAATATTGACTGGGCGCTAAATACCTCATCGGAAAGGGTAGAGGATATAGAGTTTTGCCTATTCGGGGATGATACTAAGGTTGACTCCAGGGTGATTACCATAACCGTAGTGAAGGCAGGAGAGAGTTAGATAATGGGTCAGGACTTACCAGACTACACCCGGATGATAACTATCCAGCACACCGGTGGCTTTATCGGCCTCGAGGAGCTGGCTACCCGGCTGGGCTTTATTGGCCCCGGGGACCTCCACGGCAACGTCCTATTCATGGAGGACTTCGAGACGGAGATTACCGACTGGGGGCTACATTCAAGCGCCGGCAGCCCTGACCCGGTGAGAACGAGCCGGCATAAATACTCCGGGAACTGGTCATTGAAGTTTGCCCCTGTAGCCGGCGCCTCGGAGCATGCTTGGGCCGATACTTACCTTTACTACCCGGGGGCTACCAGGATAACATTCTTCTCCAGGACTGCCTGGAAGGACGATGCTCAAATTATGGAGTGGTTTATGTATGTCGGTGACGGCGCCGAGCATCTCTGGGGTAGTATACGCTATAATTTCGCGGCCAGTACCCTCGAGGGGAAACGCACCCCCGTGGTAGGTGACTACTTCACCATCGACCCCGCGCTGCATGTCGGCCTTGATGAGCTAATCTGGTACCCGATTGCTTTGACCTTCGACCCGGTGGCCAGGACATATTTTGAGTTCAGGATTGCCGAGCATGTCTATGACCTGACGGCTCATAACCTGTGTGTCTCAGCGCCGCGCCCCGATCCCGAGCTGAATGTGGGCTATCGGGCTCTACCGACTGATACCGATACCTTTACCAGCTACCTTGATGATGTAGTCATAGTTAAAAATGTACCCGTCTAATCAAAGCGAGGCATAGCAGTATGGAAGGACAGGAGCGTTTAATATACGAATGGGACCATATCGCCGAGGAGTGGATTAAGAAGCCGGCGGTTGTAAGCGTTATAAGGGCGACAGATACAGGCTCGTTAGTAGCCAGAGCGTGTAAGCTATACTGGATAGTTTGCTCTCCTGATGCTCCCGGGTCCGAGTTTGAATTACTTGATAATACTATTCTCGCAGGGACAGAGGTATATTGTCATTACGACTCGGACAAACACAGCGAGCACCTTATACTATCCCCCCCACAGCAGTTTACCAAGGGCATCTATGTCTCTAAGTTCGACAAGATCAAGTGCTTGCACTTTGGCTATATCTAAGGAAAGGAGTTTCTTATGAAGTGGACGCCTGATCTGATCATAGCTCTGATCCTGGTAGTGGGCTGTTTGGGCTTAATCGCCTTCGGTATCGACGGTGAGGTCAAGTCTATTCTGACCATAGCTGCCGGTTGGGCTTTCGGCAGCCAGTACCAGGCAAGGAGAATAAGTAAGGGAGGTAGCAATGCCAAACGGAAAGAGTGACATCATGGCCCAGGCTGTTTACCTGGCACAGCTTGAGGCAGCCCGGGGGAACTGTAAGTGTAACACCTGCCGCATCCTGAGAAAAGCCACCAAGTCCATGACCGAGCAGTTCTTAGCCCCGGCCGGCGCCGATCCCCCGGGAATAAAGGAAGCTGTAGAGGCTGCCCAGGAGGTAAGCGGTGAGGTCGTAAATCTAGGTGAGGAGGATGAGTAATCATGCCACAGGAAGTAAGGGTAAGAAGGACCACTCTACCCACTCCGACCATCGATGACCCGGAGAGGAAAACCATACAGATAGAGTATCGAGCCGGGGAGCTGCCGCCTCACTTTATCTATGTCCCGGAGAAGGAGTGGACCAAGGAGAAGGAAGCGACGCTCATCAAGGCCGATATGAAGAAGCGCCTCGAGGCTACTGAGGAGACTATTACGCTTTAGGAGCCTCTATGGAAGCTGAGGAACTTGCCAACTATAACCCGGTAGAGTTTGTCTCCGGTCTGATACTATCCGGGCCCGAGGATAGCATCTTCGATGATATCTTCGACTGGATCGCCAACGCGATAAAGTCGATAGTATCAGGCGTTACCGACTTTATCGATAAGGCCGTGGGCTGGATTGTATCGGGCGTCAAAACAGCCGTTAGCTACTTAGTATCCCCTATCAGGTCAGCTATAGACTGGGTTAAAAGCAGGCTCGGCTCTGTCTGGGACTGGGTTAAAGACGTCTATTATGCCGTTAGGGACTGGGTTAAAGACGCCTACGACACTATCCGGTCAGCAGTATCCTCAGTCATCGACGTGGTATCCTCTTGGATTAGCTCCGGAGTAAAACAACTCCAGTCCTGGGTATCCAGCGGAGTCAGCCAGGTATTACCCTGGATAACGACCGCGGTTAGTAACCTGAGCTCTACTATCTCTGCCTGGTTCAGTGAGACATGGAGTAAAATAACGGCTGCCGGCGCCGATATTAGCCGAAATATAGCCATTTGGATAGCAGATATCCGGACGGATCTGTCAACCGTTATATCTACCATTACTGGACAACTGGCGACCTCTTTTGACTGGCTGTCCTCCTGGATGACGGAGAGCATAGTCAAGCCTATGGGCTTATGGTGGGACCAGTTCCTCAGCCGGATTTTTAACTTTGGGGACTGGGTAGGTAAACTCTTTGACGCTATCTGGGCTTGGCTTAGCGAAGATATCCCGGGAAGTAGTCCCCGGTGGGAGGGAATTGCTGACGCCGTTGGTGACTGGATCTGGTACTGGTTTGGCTGGTATGCTAACATGTGGGTAACCGACCCGGGAAAAGCGATTTTCAAGGCCTTAGAGGGAGGGTTGGGGTGGCTTGGAGATATATTCAACTATGTTGTGACTGCTTTCATGGAAGCTCTCGAGGGCTTTGTCGCTCAACTCGGCCCCACTAACCCCGATATTGCTACCGACCATTACCGGTCCCTTTCCAGCGTCGGCATGACAGCCCTGGCAGGGTTAGCCGGCATGACCCTGGCGAGCTCATGGATGAAACCCCTGGGCGGTGCCGGTATGGGCCAGATAGCCGCCATGATATACGACATGACTAACTACAAGGTTATTACCGGAGCCGCCATTACCGCGCTAACTGTCGCCGCGATAAGAACTCCCCTGACTTACCACTTTAACGAGCTATTCAGGCCTTACCTCATACGTGACGGGGACTTCTTTGAGCTTATGAGCCGTAAGGCCTGGACTGATCCGGAGGACCTTCAGAACCCCGAGCTCACTACCAGCGTCATGGCTTTGACCGGTGGTAATGGTGAAGCCTATGAAAGAAAGCTCATCGGCTATTACGGTTATCCTGCCGTCTATCACGGGCTGTTCCGGGAGCTGGCTAACGCACCACTAAGGTACTTCCCTTTGGCCGGCATAGCTCGGACAGGCTTCTTTGAGAGGGTATGGTTTACCGAAGCGTTAAGCCGCTCCGGCTACTCCAGGACAGCTAAGGATGCCCTGATGGTGATGTATAAGAAGATGGTGGATGAGGACGTTAAGGGAGCAATGAGCGGGGCAGCTGTCAAGCGGTTTAAGGAGGGACTGACTACCGAGGAGCAGTTTGAGGGTGATATGACACTCCTGGGCTACACGGCTGACCAGATACCTAAATACCTGGTAGCCGCTAAAATGGACTATGCCTACGACTACACTATGGACCTGATATCAGCCTACCGGGATGCCATCCGGAAAGGCAATCTCAGCTTCGATGGCTACCGCACAGCTCTACTCGACCTGGGTATAGTGCCTGAGCGGGTAGAGGGATATGTCCTGAGAGAGAGAGCCAGGTTAAAACCTACCGAGGCTCTAACCCCGATAGCGCCGGCCACTCCGACCTATGAGACCGATGCCGGCAAGATAGAGGTTGACACTACCCGGAGGCAAAGACGTAAACTGCTAATCACCAGGGACCAGGAGATAGCCGCTTTCGTCCTGTTGGGCATGGAGCCAGGCTATGCTACCGCCCTGGCTAACAATGACGACGTCAGATTAGCCGAAAAGGGAGGTGAAGAATAGATGAGACTCTCTGTAGTTAAAATCTGAGCCGGTAGGATAGGTTCTGAATATTACGCTACCCCCTCCCCTTACCAAAGGGAGGGGGTTTTTAATTGTCATAAGGTTTATAGTACGAATGGACTAGCTACAGTAACCAAGTGTACTATTGACACCGGCGGTATACTCTGGTAAACTGTGTATACAGGTTTGAGACCTGTGAGTAAACCAGGACAGGAGGTAGACAATGACACTGGATGATGCTATTTCAATCTTAAATGCCAAAAGAAAGGATGACGTAGTAAGGAACGCTAGAGACAGTGCGGAGGCTTGTCAGCTGGGCATCGAAGCCCTGAAAGAAGTACAGCGATTACGCCGAGTGGAGAAGTTTGACCCGACAGTAATGCTCCCTGGCGAGACAGCGTAATGAACAAGAGACAGGCCAGGGCTCTCCTCGAGGGGATACTACTACTGGAGAAGGAGGGAATGTAAATGGACCTACTGCCGATTATTGTGTTTGGTGTCCTGGGACTTTTTCTCCTCTGCTGTGCGTTTGCCCTGGTAGAGGAGCACATACGGCGAGCAAGGAGGAGGTAACGGACCATGAGTAAGGCTATCAAGCTGGAGGAGAGGTTATACAACCAGCTGGACCAGCTCCTTAACGGAAGGATGGTAATGCGCCGTGGTAACGGAAACACTGTATAAATGCTCGGTCTGTGGCCGGAATACCGAGTGGGATACTGAGCTCGGTGGCCCCCCGCTTTGTGTCAACTGTTGGGATGATAGGGCCGGCGCCGATAACCAGGTGGCGGCCCGCCAGCGCAGTTACTATGAGGAGCACAAGGACCAGCTGGCGGCCCGCCAGCGCAGTTACTATGAGGAGCACAAGGACCAGCTGGCGGCCTACCGGCGCCGGTACTATGAGGAGCACAAGGACCAGCTGGCGGCCCGCCAGCGCCGGTACCGTGAGGAGCACAAGGACCAGCTGGCGGCCCGCCAGCGCCGGTACCGTGAGGAGCACAAGGACCAGCTGGCGGCCTACCGGCGCCGGTACCGTGAGGAGCACAAGGATCAGCTGGCGGCCCACCAGCGCCGTTACTATAAGGAGCACAAGGACCAGGTGGCGGCCCGCCAGCGCCGGTACCGTGAGGAGCACAAGGACCAGCTGGCGGCCTACCGGCGCCGGTACCGTGAGGAGCACAAGGATCAGGTGAACTAGACATAATTATTATTGTGCGCGTCTAATGAGAGGAGGTAAAGGGTATGAGTAAGATTATCAAGCTGGAGGAGAGGGTATACAACCAGCTGGACCAGCTCCGGGGTAACCGGGAGACATTCTCCAACGTGGTGACCAAACTCCTGACCACCAAAGAGGGGTTCGATACCATGTTCCAGCTCTGGTATGGCCCGAAAACAGAGAGTGAGGTTAAGCATAGACCGGAGAGGATCCGGGACCTGCAGGTCCGATGAGGAGATATCCCGGAAGTGCCGGCTGGTCCTCGAGGTCCGGTACTTCCGGGATAAGTAAGGAGGTGACCATGGCAGGCTTCTACGAGCTCACCGACGAGGAGGTCGGTCTACTCGTCGAGGCCCTGGAATACTTCAAAGCTCACCAGGGCACCTACGGCGACGAGGAGACCCAGATGTACCTTGAGCTCAAACACTATCTCGAGACAAGAGAGAGGAGGTAAGCTGAAATGAAGTGTCCACTATTCATGATCCACATTCTCCAGGAGCCAGGCAAGGTAGATCTAGCAAAGGTTGACTGTATCAAAGAGGAGTGCGCCTGGTGGGTAGAGGCCAGCGAGAGCTGCGCCATGGAAGCAATCCCTCGAATTATCGGCTTTTTGGGCAGTGAGCTAAAGACGATTAAAGAGGAGCTGCCCCGCGGGCGTTGATACGGATATGAGGATAATAAACCTGAGAGAGCCGGCTTGCTGTACTGACTGCGGCGCCTATCGCGGCGCCGGCGTCAGGGCCCGGTACTACGGCAAGGGTAAGATCTACTGTGAGGTCCATAAAACAAAGGTTTCACCCGGCAGATCAGCCGGGAGAGGAGGAGACTTATGGCCATAGTTAAGCTAGCGGCAATCATCCTGTCAATCATCTTTTTAGTGGCCTTTGGCTCCTGTGTTCTAATGACCATTCTGAGCATCGGAGGAGCATATTGAGAGCTGAGACAAAGGAGCTATACCCGGATAACTGGCCGGAGATATCCCTGGCCTGTATCGAGAGGGCCGACCGGACCTGTAAGGACTGTGGCCGAGCCGCCCGTGAGGACCCGGTCGTACTCACCTCTCACCATAAGGACTACGACCCGAGCAGTAGCGGCAGGTTACCGGCGCCGCCAGCTCAGCAGGGTCGTACTCCTCACCACAGTAACTACACTTCACCTTGACTGGACCCCTGGCCTCCTTCGCAGCTTCTCGTTCCGGCTGACTCTCAACCAGTTCCAGTACGTCCTTTATGTAGCTCACCAGCTCTTTAATCGGCCATTGGTAGAGTAGCTGCTGAGCCAGTACCGTCTCCTGTCGGACCGGGTCCTTGATTTTAGTAAGGGCTTCAGCGTGCCCGACCCCAATTCTCCCCTCGTCCAAGGCCTCGCGGCACAGTGGAGTGAGTTCAGAGAGAAGCTGGAGCTTCTCCACGTAGTCCCTGGTCATGCCTGTCCTCTCCGCTATCTTTTCACTGTCAAGACCGTATTCCTTCCAGAGAGACTCGATGACATTTACCATTTCACTCACTGGGGTTCTACCCCTCATGTGGTCCAGGAACAGGTTTTTAGTCAGCACGTCCACCATGTCACCTTCTACGACCGCCACGTCCACCATCTGAGTCCCGTTCCGCTGCGCCTCCACCAGACGGTGAAGGCCGTCGACCAGGACCAGCTCCTCACCCACCAGGCAGCAGATTATAGGTGCGATCGCACCTATCTCCTTAATCGAGTTCTGGAACTCCGCCCAGATCTCGTCGTCGAACCTGGCGGTTACCCTCACCTCCGGGATCTGGATACTGGCCGGTTCTACCTTGCGTAACTTCATATAGCCTCCTTTGTTCTAGCTCTTATTTGTGCTTCCTGTAGTAGTAGATAGCCATGTAGAGGGCTACTAGCGATATTAAGAGCGCCAGCATCCCCATGTTGATTATCGTTCTGAGTTCAGCCAACAAGTCCACCATTCTCCTCCTTAAAAAATAATTAGAACGCTTTTCTTATTGACACCACCCGGGCGTTAAACTAAAATAGTCCCTGGCCCTGGTTTTCACAAGGCCTGGGACTACTTCCAAAAGGAGGATGATCATGTCTTTAATCAACCCCCGCTCTACTTTAGTACAACCTGTCGATTCTGTCAAGTCTATCAACTCTCAGCTCCCTTTGTTCCCACCCGAACCGGTGATACACCATAAGGTTCAGGGACCCTACATAGTAGGTTATACCATAAGAGAGATACAATATGGAGGTAAGCCTTATGGTGTATCACGGTCTCACCGGGTTCTCTCCCCAGGTCTGCTGCTCAAGAAGTACGACCGGGTCCGGGACTGCCTCGCCGGCCCCATGGGGCTGACCGTTTGTCAACGAGAGGTTGTCATACGGTTGCTCCGGTTGTGGGCATACTACGGCTCGGTCTATCCGAAGGAGTCCCAGGTCACGGAGCTGCCCGGCTGCTCCAAGGCCACGTTCTGGAGGACGATCCGGGAGCTTAAGGAGCTCGGCCTGGTCCATGTTATCAACCGGTATGTCATACGTCCCCATGCTCAGATCTCCAATCTCTACCGGCTCAACCGCCTGGTCCTGGTAATTGCCCGGTACCTGGCCGAGCATGGGACCGGCTTCCTAGAGCCCTGGTTAAAGCCTTACCTTCAATTACCCGGGCGAGTCTTTTGGGGATCACTGGCCGCATGCCGGCAAAGTAGAGCTGGCCCATACGGATCAGGACCTCCATCTTGCTCAGCCTGGTAGCCTCGACCAGGTCCCGGGCCTGACGCCTTAAGTGGCAACCCTGGCAAAGGCATACCAGGTTATCGTCGGCGTTATTGCTCGGGTCGTAGTCCTTATGGTGAGAGGTGAGTACGACCGGGTCCTCACGGGCGGCTCGGCCACAGTCCTTACAGGTCCGGT
>JABUBQ010000166.1_pt1 | contig 10998 bp, 10 predicted proteins | sample 7240351 | NCBI WGS metagenome assembly JABUBQ01 (sample SAMN07256348, study PRJNA390944) | subsurface metagenome | isolation source: Methane hydrate marine sediment | place: Pacific Ocean: Eastern North Pacific, ODP site 1244 | collected 2002 | reverse complement strand
TTTTGCTCTTCTGGCTTTAATAATATTCTTCCCGCCAGGTCCTGACATTCTTTCCCTGAATCCGTGTTTATTCTTTCTTTTTCTGTTTGATGGCTGAAAAGTCCGTTTCATGATCGTTATATATTAATATATGAATTGCTTATGATTTTGAAGTTGCAAAAGTAATATTTTCTGTATTTATAACAAAGGGTTTATGAAAAAACAATATTATACTGCACATATTAACCTTTTAGCCTTTATTTAGACTTTTTTTGGGCTTTAAATTATATTAACGCGAGTTCGATATAAACATAACTTTTAAAATCAGATTATTAATTTGTTAGGAAATTTTCTTTGTGATTTCTTCGTGTCTTGGTGTCTTTGTGGCTAAATTTTTCTACCACTAAGGCTCAAAGTTACACAAAGAAATAATTAATCTTGTGAATATAAATATCGTATATTTCGAACTCGCGTTTACATTATTAGTTATCTGACAACCATCTTCTTAACAATTACACCCTGCTTATGCATTAACCTGACACGACAAGTTTTACCCAAAAGGCAAATAGATAAGCTTCTTTGTTTTAAAAAAGGGTTCTTGAAAAGTATCTTTAAGATCGAATATTCTAATACCTTTTCTAAAGTTTTGCACTTCTTTATCAATATCCCCTCCGGTAAGATAAAAAATGCCGTTAGGCAATTCATTTTTACTTTTTGTATGGAGATTGTTTTTAACAAGATTAACAAATTCCGGGAATGAAGTAACAGCTCTTGAAACAACGAAGTCAAATTTCTCAGTGTACAATTCTGCCCTTAGCTGTATAGTTTTTACATTGTTTAGTTCCAACTTATCAACAATACTAGTGACAACCCTGATCTTTTTTCCTATTGAATCGAGCAGTACAAAATCTGTTTCCGGAAACATAATAGCAAGTGGAATACCTGGAAATCCTCCTCCTGTGCCAACATCAAGAACTCTTGTCCCGGGTGTAAACCTGATTTTTGCTGCAATACTGAGAGAAGGAAGTACATGTCTTTCATAAAGCCGGCTTATATCTTTCCGGGATATTACATTTATTTTCCGGTTCCAGAATTCATATAATTCTGACAATTCGATGAATTGTTGCTGCTGATGGTTCGTAAGGTTTTTGAAATATTTTTCTACCAGTTTAATACCGCCCATACAATAAAAGTTTGGAATGACTCAACTACTCAACTTACTTACCTTACTCACCTTACTTTCCTTTAAGTATATTATACAATAATTCCCGTGCCCTGAAAAGCTGGGCTTTAACAGTTCCCAGGGGCAGGTTTAGTTCATCTGCAATTTCTTCGTAAGAATATTCCTTAAAATATCTTAATTCAACCAGGTCGCGGTATCTTGGTTTGAGGGTTGTAACAACATGCCGCATGAGTTTTGCTTTTTGTTTCTTAATAAGGTCTTCTTCAGGATCAGAAACCTCGGCTATAATGATACTCGAGACCCTACCTTTATCACCGATTTCACGATCGAGGGAGATATGATCAATCCTTTTTTTTCTTATAAAATCGATACAATTGTTAGAAGCAATTTTAAACAACCATGTACTGAATGCAAAGTTTGGAGTATACTGTTCAAGATTTTTAAAAGCCTTGCTGAATGCCTCAATAGTAAGGTCTTCAGCATCACTTGCATTATTTACCATTTTTAGCAGCATATAATAAATAGCTTCCCGGTACCGGTTCATTAATTGAGCATATGCAGCCTGATCGTTTTTTTTAGCCTTTTCTACAAGTCTAACATCGAATTGTGCTTTTTCTGAAAGATTAGAGTTCATATTCATTTCCTCTGTTTCGGGCTAAAAATTTTTCCGATAAAAGAAAAACAAGGTTATAAAAAGGTGCCAGTATATCGAATAGGAACGAAGATAACAATATTTTTTTTTCGTTCAAACGAATCATTACAAATTTGAAGAAAGTTAGCTGAATTATTGTCCTGAATAAAAAGGCGACAATAATCACCTGAGGGAAAGTCCATTGAGCAAGAAGCAGGATAAGTGATGTATAAAAAATTATCCTGCTAAAAGGTTCAATAAAAAGTAAAAACTTATGCTTGTTTTTGTAATATGCACCTGTTGTAAGATGCCTGCGTTTTTGTTTTGCCCATTCAGAAAATGTTTTTTTGGGAACTGAACGAATATGGCTCTTTTTCCCAACTTCAATTAAGGTGTTCGTTTTATTTGCATTGGCATTAATAAAAAGATCGTCATCACCTGAATTTAAATGCATATGTGTTGAAAATCCACGTTTTTCGAAGAAGAGAGACCGGCGATATGCAAGATTGCGCCCAACCCCCATGTATGGTATTCCAGCCAGTGCAAATCCGAAATATTGCATTGCAATAAAAGCAGTATCATAACGTATCACCTGGTTCAGTATCCCTTTTTCTCTTTCATATCCTCCATATCCCAAAACAAAAGAAGTATTCTTCATAAAGCTCTTTTGCATAATGAAAAGCCATTGATTTGTTTCGGCATAACAATCAGCATCCGTAAGAAGCAGCCATTCGTTTTTTGCAGCTTTAATACCGATAAATAAAGCAAACTTCTTCCCGTGACCGAACTTTTTATCCTTTTTAATTGTTGAAATCTTTAAGTGTTTATGCTTTTTCTTTAAAGATTCCAATACTTGCCCTGTATCATCTTCCGAACAATCGTTAACTACTATCACTTCATAATCAGGATAATCCTGGGTGAGAATGGAGGGTAGATGTTCTTTTAAATTGTTTGCTTCATCCTTTGCACAGATTATTATTGAAACAGGTTTTTTATGGGCACTGCCATGTGGAGTTTTATAATAGGCTAATCTGCCGTAAAAAAAGAAGTAGTAAAATAATTGAATAAGGAGGCTTAATCCAAAAAGGACCAGCAAAATAAGTTCAAAATGTTTAAAATCCAGGCCGAATAAATTAATCATAAAGTAGGAAAAGTTATAAAGTTGAAAGTTGTAAAGTTAAAAGTTATATTGAAAAATTATAAATAAACACATGAATCATATTTATTTATCTTTGCAACCGAAAGATACAATGCATGAAATTCGAAATAAAATCAAGAGATCCGGGATCTTCAGCGCGGGCTGGAAATATTGTTACCGGACATGGAGAGATACCCACACCGATTTTTATGCCTGTTGGTACTGCGGGAACTGTAAAAGGTGTTATGAAGAGGGATCTTGAGGATGAAGTGGGGGCAAGTATAATTCTGGGAAACACATATCATCTTTATTTAAGACCCGGAATTGAAACAATTGAAAAAGCAGGAGGGTTACACAGGTTTATTAATTGGGATCGCCCAATTTTAACAGATAGTGGTGGGTACCAGGTTTTCTCACTGGCAGATAGCAGGAAAATTTCAGAGAACGGTGTAGATTTTCAATCGTATATTGATGGTTCGAAACATGCTTTTACGCCTGAGAATGTGATTGATATTCAGAGGATCATGGGCTCGGATATTATGATGACGCTGGACGAATGTACTCCCTACCCATGTGTATATAAATATGCAAAGGAATCAATGGAATTGACTCACAACTGGCTTGACAGAAGTGTAAAAAAATACAATAAAACAACATCACGGTATGGATCAGAACAAATGTTGTTCCCAATTGTTCAGGGAAGCATCTACAAAGATCTGAGAAAAAAATCGGCTGAAAAAATTGCAGAGGCTAACTTACCGGGGAATGCTATCGGGGGATTGTCTGTGGGGGAGCCTGCGGAGGAAATGTATGCTATGATAGAGGTGGTTAATGATATACTTCCGGAAAGCAAACCACGTTATTTAATGGGTGTTGGAACTCCTGCCAATATTCTTGAGTCAATAGCCCTGGGAGTGGATATGTTCGATTGTGTAATGCCAACCCGTAATGGCAGGAACGGTATGTTGTTCACAAGTAATGGTATTATCAATATTAAGAATAATAAATGGAAAAATGATTTTTCTCCAATCGATCCTGACGGGCCTTGTGAGGTTAGTAGACAATATTCAAAAGCATATTTGCGACATTTAATAATTGCCAAAGAGATAACTGGTGCGGAAATTGCTAGTATTCATAATCTGAGTTTTTATCTTTGGCTTGTGAAAGAATCCCGTAACCGGATTATCAAGGGCGAATTTTCTGAATGGAAGAGAAACATGGTAAAAAAGATATCGCAGAGATTATGAAACGACCGGGTTTATTAATTATTGATTATTATATTATAAAGAAATTCCTGGGAACTTTCTTTTTCTCCCTGGCACTGATACTTACTATTGCAGTAGTTTTTGATTTTGCCGAGAAACTGGATGATTTTATTGAACATAATGCACCTGTAAGAGCAATTATTTTTGACTATTACCTGAATTTTATTCCATATTTTGCTGTTCTGTTCAGTCCGCTTTTTACTTTTATATCGGTAATTCTTTTTACATCAAAGATGGCCTATAATTCTGAGATCATTGCTTTGCTTAGCAATGGGATGAGTCTTAAGCGTCTTTTAGTTCCTTATTTTATTGCAGCTTTTATTATCGCCTCTTTTTCATTTGTCTTAAATAATTTTGTTATTCCTCATGCCAATCGTAAAAGACTGGTGTTTGAGGAAATGTATTACCGTGATAATCCGGTACGGAGTAATGAAATAAATATTCATAAACAGGTATTTCCGAATATTTACATTTACATGGAAGATTACAGGAATTTCACAAAAACAGGCGATAAGTTTTCTATTGAGGAATTTGATGAGGATGGGAATCTAAAGTCGAAATTAATGGCCGATTTTGTTAAATGGGATACAACAAAAAAGAAATGGGTTATTAGAAATTATTATATAAGGGACATAAATGGAACTGAAGAAACAATATCAACGGGAAAGTTTCTGGATACAACCCTTACAATTCACCCTGATGATTTTTCGAGAAGAGATATTGCAGTATCTTCCCTTAATCTGAAAGAGCTTGATGAGTTTATTAAACTTCAGGAATTACAGGGGGCAGATAATCTTGATTTTTTCCTGGTGGAATGGTATGGACGGTTTGCCAACCCGTTTTCTACATTTATCTTAACCCTTATCGGATTAACTTTGTCTGTCAGGAAAATTAAAGGAGGAATAGGGATGCAGATAGGGCTTGGTTTGTTTCTTAGTTTCTCTTACATATTATTTATGCAGTTTTCCCAACAGTTTGCTATTGGTGGTTCTCTGGATCCTGCTATCGCTGTATGGATACCTAATATACTATATTCGGTGATAGGGATGGGGCTTTATTATTATGCCCCTAAATAATGAGTAAATGAAGAGTTTATAAGTGTATAAGTTTAGGAGTTGAGAAGTATAAGATGTTTAGCATTATTAAATTACAAATAAACTCATCAACAAATCAACAAATAAACTTTTTATAAACCTGTCAAATATATTTTTTTTAATTACGATGTTTTTGTAATGTTGTACCCTGAATTTAAAGCTCAACGCTTACTTTTAACTTTATAACTTTAATTATTAATTCCAATTTAAACTATTACAAATGGCTTTAAAAAGAAAAATTAAGGAGTTACAACAAAGGCGTGAAAAGGTACTGAAAGGTGGAGGTGATAAGGCTATTGAGAAACAGATATCAATGGGTAAACTTACTGCCAGGGAAAGGATTATATCTCTGCTGGATGATGATTCTTTTAACGAATATGATCTTTTTGTTGAACATGAGGCAAGGGATTTTGATATGGAAAAAAAGGTGCTTCATGGTGACGGAGTAGTTATTGGTACAGGTACTATTTACAGAGCTCCGATTTGTATTTTCGCCCAGGATTTTACTGTAGCCGGTGGATCACTTGGGTTGATGCATTCAAGAAAAATTACAAAGATCATGGATCATGCTTTAAAAATGAGAATGCCATTGATCGGTATTAATGATTCTGGTGGAGCCAGGATACAGGAAGGTGTTAATTCACTTGCCGGTTACGGTGAGATTTTCTTCAGGAATACTCTTGCTTCGGGAGTAATTCCTCAAATATCTGTTATTCTGGGCCCTTGTGCCGGTGGAGCTGTCTATTCACCTGCATTAACCGATTTCGTTTTTGTTGTTGATAAGATATCGAAAATGTTTATTACCGGTCCTGAAGTAATCAAAACTGTACTGGGCGAAGAAATTTCCATGGAGGATCTTGGAGGGGCAAAAGTGCATAGTGAGATTACAGGAAATGCTCATTTTTATGCTGAAAGTGAAGCCCAATGCTTTGAGCAAATTAAAAAACTTATCACCTTTATACCATGGAATAATTCCAGAAAAGCAAAAACCTTTAAACCAAAAGATCCGAAAAAGGAATATAAAATTGAAAATATTGTTCCTGATAATCCAAAACAACCATATGATGTTCGTGATGTGATAAAAGCGATTTCTGATGATTCGGATTTTTTCGAGGTACATGAACGATGGGCAGGTAATATTGTTATTGGATTTGGCCGTATGGAAGGACATACCATTGGTTTTGTTGCAAACCAGCCAATTGTGCTGGCCGGTGTTCTTGATATTGATTCTTCTGATAAAGCAGGTAGATTTATAAGGTACTGCGATGCGTTTAATATTCCTATTATTACCCTGGTCGATCTGCCTGGTTACCTGCCAGGAGTAGACCAGGAGCATGCCGGTGTTATCAGACATGGTGCGAAAATACTTTATGCTTACAGTGAAGCAACTGTCCCGAAAATTTCTGTGATCCTGCGTAAGGCTTATGGGGGTGGATATATTGCCATGAACTCCAGGCATTTACGTGCCGATTTTGTTTTTGCATGGCCGGGTGCTGAGATTGCTGTTATGGGACCAGAAGGTGCAGCAAATATAATTTTCAGACGTGAAATAATGGAATCTGATGACCCGGAAAAGACTAGAAAACAAAAAGTGAAGGAGTACAAGGATAAATTTGCTAATCCCTATGTGGCTGCATCAAAAGGGTATATCGATTCTGTGATCGAACCACAAGAGACAAGGAAGATTTTGCTACATGCTATTGAGGTTTCTCAGAATAAATCCAGTGCCGGACCAAAAAAGAAACATGGTATTCCACCGTTTTAATATAATCTCTGCCTCATATTTTTTCTTGAACTCGTAACCCGAAACTCGCTTTGTCCTCCGTAATTTTAGTGAAGGCGGATAACACTTTTAAAGAATGTGAAATTTATAATTTTGAATGTAAAATGAAAAAGTGGAAAAAAAATGAAAAAGAATCTAGCCCCAGGTTCAAGACTTTAAATATTGATGGGACCCATTATAAAACCAATCTGACTTCTAAGTTTGAAAACAGGAAGAAATATACGGTTCCGGATGCAAAAAAAATTATTTCTGTTATTCCGGGGACAATTGTGAAAGTTTTTGTGAAAGAAGGCCAGAAAGTTAAAAGAGGTGATAATATAATGATCCTGGAAGCAATGAAAATGCAAAACCGGATTAAGTCTCCACGTCCCGGAGTTGTTAAATGTATTAAAGTTAAAGAGGGTGAGAAAGTAACTAAGGGGGTGTTAATGATGGAATTAGAATAGCTCTTCTTGCCATACTCTGTAATGTCCGAAATGCCCATTTGTTTCTGTTTCTTTGTCGAATAAACCGTACACTACTGAACCACTACCGGTCAAAGAACTGTAAATGGCTCCCATACTGTATAGTTTTTCTTTTATGTTTTTAATGTTGGGATATTTTGAAAAAACAGGCTTTTCAAAATCATTAAAAATATTTTCTTTCCATTGACTGACAGGATATTTTATTAGTTCCTGCAGAGATAATCCGGGTTTTGAACCAGTTATTTGGGAATAAGTGAAACCAGTATCAATATGAATGTCAGGATATACAACCACAAGATAGAGTTGGCTAAGGTTGAGAGATATTCGTTGAATTTTTTCTCCTCGTCCTGAAATAAATGCACTTGTGTTATTAAGAAAGAACGGACAATCACTCCCCAGTCCTGATGCTATAGCATGCAGCTTTTCTTCAGTAATTCCAATATTGAATTTTTTGTTCAGGAGGCGTAGTAAAAAGGCAGTATCAGAAGAGCCGCCTCCCAAACCTGAGCCTGTTGGAATTAACTTGTGCAGATGAATACTAAGCGGAGGTATTGAATATTCTTTTCTTAATAATTCTGCGGTGCGAAAAACCAGGTTTTCCTTAGGAGGTGAATCAATTTTGATACCTGTTGTATCCAGAGAAATACCTTTTCCTGAGACTTTTTCCTGTTCAGAAATTTCAAGTATATCAGTCAGTCCTATAGGGTATAGGATGCTTTCAATATTATGATATCCGTCAGGTCGTTTTCCGGTTACCCGTAATCCTATATTTATTTTTGCATTAGGGAAACAGATCATTAAGCAGGATTTATAAAATATCAGAATATAGTTTTACAAAGTAATTAAAAAGGTTAATACTATTCAAATGATACTATTAAATTTGAATGATTAATAATTTTCAACAAACCATATGTTTTTATAAACATTTTATGTTTATAAGAACTGCATTTTTTATACCATCAGGTAGATTCAATTTAATATCTTTATGTTCTGAAAAAAGAAAGAAGTTTATTAACAAACAATTTCATAATACAAAATACATAATAAAACTATGGCGTTAAAAAGCAGTCCCGGAAAGAAAAAATTATCTACGTTAAACCTTGAGATTGGAAAGGTGCCTCCTCAGGCAATCGACATTGAAGAAGCAGTACTTGGAGCAATTTTGATGGAAAAAGATGCTGTGATCACGGTTTTGGATATTCTGAAACCTGAAAGTTTCTACAAAGATGCTCATCAGAAAATATACAATGCAATTTTGGAATTATCGACAAAAGAGAAACCAATTGATATACTTACTGTAACAGAAGAACTCAGGTCGAATGATGAGCTTGAAAGTATCGGGGGCCCTTTCTATATCACACAGCTTACAAATCGTGTTGCTTCATCTGCTCATATAGAGTATCATTCACGAATTGTTGCACAGAAATATATTCAACGTGAACTTATAAGGATTTCTTCTGAGATACAGAACAGAGCATTTGACGATAGTATTGATGTTGATGATCTTCTTGATTTTTCTGAAAGGGAGCTATTTAATATAGCTGAGGGAAATATAAAAAGAGAGACTGCAAAAATAAATATCTTGATTAAGAAGGCAATAGAGCGGATAGAGGAAGCTGCAAAGCATGAGGAAACTCTTGTGGGTGTACCGTCTGGATATACAAAACTCGACAGGCTGACATCGGGATGGCAATCGGACCTTATTATTATTGCTTCCCGTCCATCAATGGGAAAAACAGCTTTTGCCCTGTCAATGGCAAGAACTATTGCCGTTGAACATAACCGTCCAATCGCTTTCTTTTCACTGGAAATGGCATCTGTTCAATTGGTGAACCGTCTTATTGTCAGTGAAACAGAGTTGCCCTCTAACAAGATCAGGAACGGGAATCTTGATGAACATGAATGGAAACAACTTGATACTAAGATAAAACAGCTTGTTGAAGCACCTATTTATATTGATGATAGTCCTGCAATTTCAATATTTGAATTGAGGGCAAAATGCAGAAGACTAAAACTGCAACATGATATACAACTTATTATTGTTGATTATCTTCAGCTAATGACAGGACCACCTAATATAATGAGTCGCGAACAGGAGGTTAGTTCTATTTCCAGATCATTGAAAAGCATAGCAAAAGAACTGGATGTCCCGATTATTGCGCTGTCACAGTTGAACCGGTCGGTTGAAATACGTTCGGGTAGTAAAAGACCACAACTCTCTGACCTTCGTGAGTCAGGCGCCATTGAACAGGATGCTGATATGGTTCTTTTTATTCACCGCCCGGAGAAATATGGTTTGTTTGAGGATGATGATGGTAACTCTCTGGTGGGATTGGCAGAAATTCTTTTATCTAAGAATCGTAACGGACCGGTAGGCAATATTATATTGCGTTTCCGTGAAGAGTTTGCCAAATTTGTAGAGTTGGATGAAATGCCTGTTGATGAAATGTCATCAAATGATGATTTGAACACTTATACGATTGGTTCAAAAATGAATATCTATTCCGGTCAGAAAGGAAAAGGAGATTCAAAACCGGGGGTAAGTAATAAACCACCTTTTTGATAAGAAACATGACATTGGATAGCGAATCGTATTAATAATTTGTATATAATAGAAATAGTAAATAGCTGCGTTTTGAAATTTGGAGATTTTAAATTTAGTAAGGGTATTAATGAAGGTTTAGAGGCAATGGGTTTTGATAATCCAACACCTATTCAGGAAAAGGCAATCCCTCCAATTCTCAGGAAGCAGGATTTAATAGGTTGTGCACAAACCGGTACCGGCAAAACAGCGGCTTACATCCTTCCTCTTCTTGAGCATATTTCAAACGAAACTTCAGGAAAAAAACAAATACATACACTTGTTCTGGCTGAGCTTTTCATCTGATGCTACATTTATTGCTTCATATCTGAAACGCAATAATAGCCAGACAATCCCTGCTCCGAGCAACAAACCGATTAATAAGAATACAATTTCCATAAGTTTATTTGAATTTACTCATTTTCAAATTACGGGACTTTCATTTTATGTATCTTATATCCAATAAGAGATTCGATCCGGTCTAAAATCCTCTCTTCTTTCCGGATAACAAAAGTTAGTGCTACTCCTGTTGATTCAGCTCTTGCAGTTCTTCCAACCCTGTGCACATAATCTTCAGGATCATTAGGTATATCAAAATTAATAACCAGGTCAATATCCGTAATATCTATTCCCCGGGAAATAATATCTGTTGCCACCAACATTTGGATTCTCTTGTTCCTGAACTTCAGCAAGGCATCTTCCCTTTCTTTTTGGTTCAGATCTGAATGTATAGCCCTGACTGTAAAACCCAACTTTTGCATCTCTTTTTCAAGAGTTTTTACTTTCTTTTTAGTTGAACTAAAAACCAGGATACTTTTCACTTCTTTTCCTTTAAGAAGTTGCTTTACCAAAGGCAATTTCTGCTCTTCTTTAAGCAAAT
>JABUBQ010000165.1_pt1 | contig 11001 bp, 9 predicted proteins | sample 7240351 | NCBI WGS metagenome assembly JABUBQ01 (sample SAMN07256348, study PRJNA390944) | subsurface metagenome | isolation source: Methane hydrate marine sediment | place: Pacific Ocean: Eastern North Pacific, ODP site 1244 | collected 2002 | reverse complement strand
TGAGTGTAATAGACGTAAGTCGGACTACTATGATCCAGCATGCATGTTCTTAGACCCTTACACTGATAATGTTGAAGATCTTGTACAACACTTAGGACCGTTTGTCTATAGTTTGCCCGGTAATAAAAGAAGTGAAGTTACTGTCCTTATGCTTGAACTCCATTCAAATACAGCAAGGAAGCCATTAATTGGTCGGAAAATAGAAAAACTTGAGAATATCAACCACCTTATTGAGCGTATCGCAGTTGAAGATAATGCTATAATTAAGGATTTTCTACGTATACTACTTTCAGAGAGCTGTGACATCTCAGCGGAATACTCTGGGATGATTAAGACATATGTAGAATTATTACCAAATAACTGGAATAGATAATACTTACTAAGAGATGAGACGCCTTAATTTATTACTGCTGTAACCCGTATCTCCAATTATGTATTCAGGATGAAATTTACCGTATGTGAATCTTGCTTCGCTGAGGACACGACTGGCAATACTTTCTGGCTTTTCCGACGTCCTGTTAGTAGGGTAGGGAATTGCGTAGAATACCCTCTAGCAGCTCTAAAATCCAATTCTAGCCGCCTCTTACCATTATCAGCACTATAACTCTACCCCGAATGTATTTAAATCAAGATTTAACTTCTTGAACAGGACTAAAACGCCCTTGTACCTACCAATTACTCCTCGGAATAAAACCGCCATAAGCGGGATAGAAGTCAAGACGTTAAGTGAAGTACTTATATAGTATGTTAGTAACTCCTGTATAGTACTACTACCATAACTTCTAGTTCTTTTTTTTGCTACTTTCTTTCTCTTAGCACCCTCATTCTTACCGTTTTTGATATACTTAATCAAGCGAATGACCCCAAAGACCAAGCTCAAATGCTCTATTTGCTTTAGCATACCGCCTTCTCTCTCTCAACGGCAAGCTAAAACTTACTGGTAAACTACCTTCAAATATCTCTTCGCCCATCGTCCACTCTCACATATATAACAAAAGTACAATTTATTTTTACTCTCAATTTGGGCATTTTAGCTTCAAACATCTAACTTTTCACTTTTTAGCTTCGTTTTAGCGTTTTTGATATACTTAATCAAGGAAGCGGGGCAGCCGTTGGCTGCCGCCGCCTCCACCGCCATCCGACTATCGTAAAACCCTACCATCTGTTATACAAGAGAAAGCCTCAACCGTTTGATTCTCTATCAGTGACGGCTCTATGCTGTCAAACGTTGTTACTCAAAGTTGCTTCACTTCGTTACGCCCTTTCAGGTGACAGCGAGCCGCCGCCGACTATTTAGGTTACTGGTTGAGGTTTCATTCCTATATAACTTGACTTTATACACCTTTAAGGTATATAATATTGGGTATGATTAATATACATAAATGCCTGCGGTGCGGCCATGAGTGGCCTAGCAGAATGGAGAGGCTACCGAAAGTTTGTCCTAAGTGTAAATCGCCCTATTGGAATAAGCCTAAGTGGAAGGGAGTGAAGACGCAATTGAACTTACCCGATTCTATCTGAAAGGAGTGGCACATGAAAACTTACGAGTGGAAAGATGCTTGGCATTTTGGTACACCAGAGAACGAAGAATTGAGGCTTCTACATGAGCAACTTAGAAAGCGATTGAATTCGGGCCTTATCGGAACCATACCCAAGTTGGCCGAGGCTTTAAAGGCTGATGAACAGAAGGTGGCTTGGGCATTACAGGGGTTATGCGATTGCCGAGACCCAGAGATACTCATAAATAGTAAGAAAGGCGAAGCATACTTCATGGATGTCATCAAGTTACGTAATAGCTCACCCAGACCTTTCACTGACCAAATGAAGTTTTATGGCAGACAAATGAGGTAACTGACCATGAACGCAGCAATATATTGCCGAGTAAGCACCGAAGACCAGGAGAAGGAAGGCACCAGCCTTCAGACCCAGCTTGAGGCTTGCCTAGACTATTGCCAGCAAAAAGGCTATACAGTTACACACCAATTCAGCGAGGCATACTCCGGGCTGACCTTAGACCGCCCGAAACTCAATGAATTGCGAGACCTTATAAGGACTGGTGATATTGATGTTATCGTGATTTACTGTCTTGACCGCCTATCACGAGACCCCACTCATGGCGTCATACTCACCCAGGAGCTTGAAAAGTTTAACGTTACCCTGGAAGCCGTCACCGAGACAGTTGATAGCACCGAGTTGGGAAAGCTCATAAGCTATATTCGCGGCTTTGCCTCAAAACTGGAAGCCGAAAAAATCAGAGAGCGTACCATGCGAGGCAAGCTTGCCCACCTGAAGAACGGCAAGTTGCCACAGGGGACAGGCATTGGCATCTACGGCTATAAATGGAATAAGACCATAGGCAAAAGACTAATTATCGACCATGAAGCCGAAACTGTCCGGAAAATCTTCAGCATGGCTATAAACGGCACCAGCATCCATAAGATTGCGATATCACTTAACGAATCAGGAGCGGTAACCAAGTCTGGCTCTCTCTGGCATCCTCTTACAGTAAGGCGAGTCTTAAATAACCTTTCCTACACAGGCAAGACTTACTTCGGGCAGACCAAGCGAGTCGGCAAAAACAAAGTCGAAGCCCAGCCAGAGGAAAACTGGATTCTGCTTCCCGATGTAACACCACCCATCATCACCGAGGAGATATTTAACCGGGCCCAAGAAGCTTCAAGAAATGCAAAACAATCACGGCCATTGAAACCTAACAGCCACTACCTGCTAACCGGCTTCATAAGATGCAGCAAGTGCGGCTCACCTGTAGGCGGCACAACATTGAGCGGTAAATATAAATACTACCAGTGCCGGGGAGCTAGCCCAACTGCTACCAGAGGCAAAATCTGCGATGCTCATTACATCAAAGCAGATGAAGTCGAAGGCTTTGTATGGGAGAAACTCGTCAAACTACTATCCAGCCCTTTAACCCTTCTCAGTATGTTTACTGACATGCACTACGACTCAAACCGCAGTATCCTACCGATGCTTGATAGACAGATAAAACAGCTAAGAAACAAACTAAAGACCTACCCGACTAAGGAAAAGAACCTCTATGACCTGCTATTACATGAATCAGTGACCAAGGATTATGTGCTTGAGGCTGTTGATAAGCTCAAGCAGAGTCAGCAGGAAGACGAGCGTCAATTAAAACAACTTCTAGAATCTCGCAAGAAATCCGTTCAGGCTCGTCAAATAACAGTAAAGCTTACTGAATTCTCCGATGCTATAAGAAACAGTTTAGCTGACGACATCAGCCTTGAGAAAAAGCGGGCAATGCTAGAAGCACTTCAGGTTGAAATACAGGCCTGGCCGGGCAAATATCGCTTTACCTGCTTTATAGATGCCGAGCTAACATCAGACCATGACGAGAAAATAGAATCCGCCTTCAGTGAAAAGGTAAAAGAGTTAGAGGAACAACACCCCGAAATCAACTTCGGGGATTTAATTGACCACAGCAAACAACTCCCCGAAGATACGTTCATTGGCAGGACTTCAAATCAGATAAAGAAAAATTTAGTCACCACTGAACAAACATCGGCATAACCACGTGCAGGTAGTTGTCCGACCCCACCGGCCGGATAAGCCCCGGGCTGGACGGGCTGGCCGTCTCCAGCGCCACCTGCGTCTCGTGGAGCACACTCAGCACATCGGTCAGGTACTTGCCGTTAAAGGCAATCTTGGACTCCTCCCCCTCCACCACGGCATCGATCTCGCCAACGTCGTCGCCAATCTCCTCGGACCGCGCCGAAACCACCACCTTGCCCGGAGCCATCTCGGCGCCGGGGGTGACCACCAGCCGGATAATACCGCTGCCGTCACGGGCAAAGATAGAGGCCGTCTTGGTCGCCCTCAGGAAATCGGCCACGCTGATAGTCGCCTTGGTGGTGTGGCTCGTGGGGATAAGCTGGGAGTAGTTGGGGAAGGTGCCCTGAATCAACTGGGAGACCAGCTCGATATTCTTCAGCTTAAATATGGCCTGCCCCTTATCGGGGTTGACCATAATCTCCACCGGCTCTTCCTGCTCGGCGATGAGCCGGTTAAGCTCGGCCAGGGTGCGGGCAGGGATGATGACCTCGGTCTCTTTACTGACCGCCTCGGCCAGGGGCATCGTATAGACCGCCAGCCTGAAGCCGTCGGCCGCCGCCAGCGTCGCCGTGTTGCCCTCAAACTTGGCGTCGACGCCGGTCAGCACCGGCCGGGACTCTTCGGTAGCGGCGGCGAAGACCACCTGGCTGATTCCCTGGCGCAGCGCCTCCACCTCAACTTTAGTGGTAATCCCCCCCTCCACTTTGGGGATAGGGGGGAAATCTTTAGCGTCCACCCCGCTTATTCTAGCCTCGAAGCGGGCGCACTTCATGCCCAGGGTCCTGGTCTGCTGGGACAGGTTGATACTCACCTTCTCGTTGGGCAGTGAGCCGATAAAATCGGAGAGAAGCCGGGCGGGCACGGTGATTGACCCCTCCTCCTCCACTTTAGCCCCAATCCAGCAGCTGATGGCCATTTCCAGGTTGGTCGCCGCCAGCTTTAGCCTTGAGCTTTCCGTAGCCAGAAGGACATTATTGGTTATGGGCAGGGTGGTTCTGGCCGCGACGGCTCTGCCCACCACCGCCAGACCCCAGTCCAGATTCTCTTGCAGACACGATAACTTCATGGTACACCCCCCAAAAAGATGTTGCTGGTGATGGGTAGTATATACTAATAATTGTTTTTACTCAAGGGTAATTTTACCGCTTTTACCACCACTTTTTTCAACCAAACGGATATTCTCTATTTTCATGCCACGGTCCACCGCCTTGCACATGTCGTAGATGGTCAGTGCGGCCACGGCGGTAGCGGTCAGCGCCTCCATCTCGACGCCGGTCTTGCCGGTGCTCCTGGCGGTTGAGGTAATCTCCACGGCGCTGTTTTTCTCATCCAGCTTAAAGTCAACCTTGACCTCGTCGATAAAGATGGGGTGGCACAGGGGTATCAAGTTTGGCGTCTGTTTGGCGGCCATGATGCCGGCCAGCTGGGCGGTCACCAGCACCTCCCCCTTTTTGGTCTTGCCCTGCTTTATCAGGTCAAAGGTAGACGCCTTCATCTTCACCACCCCTTTGGCAACCGCCCGGCGCTGGGTGTCGGCTTTAGCCGATATATCCACCATTTTAGGGCGGCCCTGGTCGTCGATATGGGTTAGTTCTTTCATTTTATCCCCCCACATGGGAAAACGGGCGGCCGTTGGGCACCTGGCCCTGGGCCAGCCCGTGTTTCATCGGCTTACCGGCCACCGCCTGCTTGAACAGCTTTTTCAGCCCCGCTTTAGATATCCCGTCACGCAGGGGCGTTTTTAAGTCTATCTCGTAGTCGCTCAGCAGGCAGGGGCGGAGCTTGCCGTCGGCGGTCAACCTCATGCGGTTGCAGTTAAAGCAGAAGTGCTCGCTGACCGGGGTGATAAAGCCGATGGTGCCCTTAGTTTTAGCTAAGCGGAAATACTTGGCCGGCCCGTTGCCGACCCCAGGCAGGCAGGGCTCCAGCTCCCCCAGCGGCTCAAGGCGCTTCCTCATCTCGGTGGCGGAGACAAAGCGCGGGGCGTTATCGCCGTTGCCGGCGACGGGCATAAGCTCGATAAATCTTACGTGCCAGCCCTCGTCAATAGTTTTGGCGGCAAAATCTAAAAGCTCGTCGTCGTTGATGCCGGACATGACCACCATGTTAAGCTTTACCGGCTCCAGCCCCACCCTCCTAGCCGCCTCGATGCCATCAAGCACCTGGCTTAGCTCGCTCTCGCCGCGGGTAATGCGCTTAAATCTATCGGGTTTAAGGGTGTCCAGGCTGATATTAACCCTTTTCAGCCCGGCCGCTTTCAGCTCGGCGGCATAGTCGGCCAGCAGGACGCCGTTAGTGGTCAGGGCGATATCGTCGATAGCCTCTATACCGGCCAGCATCTCGATGAGTTGGGACAGCCCCAGCCTTATCAGGGGCTCGCCGCCGGTGATTCTTATCTTGTTTATCCCCAGCTCGGCGGCGGCCCGGCCCACGGTATGGATTTCCTCGTAGCTCAAGATATCGCCATGCGGCCTCAGGTCAACCCCCTCGGCGGGCATGCAGTAGATACAGCGCAGGTTACAGCGGTCGGTAACCGATATGCGCAGGTAGTTTATGGGACGCTGGAAGGAATCGGAAAGTCCGGTCATAGTTTATACTTTCTCCTTAAGCTCTTAAGCGCCTCCCGGGCCGCCGCCCCCCGGTGGCTCACCTTATTCTTAATCTCTAAAGGCAGCTCGGCCATGGTCTTGTCCAGTCCGGGGAAGTAGAAGACCGGGTCGTAGCCGAAGCCCTTCTCCCCCCTGGGCTCAAAGGTAATAAAACCCTGGCACTCCCCGGAACAGAGCTCCACCTCACCCTCCGGCGTGGCGATGGCTATGACGCACCGGAAACGGGCGGTGCGCTTCTCCCGGGGCACCCTTTTTAATTTAGCCAGTAAATAGTCTACCCGGTCTTTATCCGAAGCGCCCTCGCCGGCATAGCGCGCCGAAAGCGGCCCCGGCTCACCCCCCAGGGCATCCACCTCCAGCCCGGAATCATCGGCCAGGGCTAACAGCCGGCTCTCTTTAGCCAGGACGGTCGCTTTAAGGCGGGCGTTCTCCTCCAGGCTGCCGCCCACCTCCTCCACCTCGGCGGTAATACCCAGCTCCCCGGGCAGGACCAGCTCCACGGGTAATTCCCAGAGCAGCTCTTCAAGTTCCCGCGCCTTGCCCCGGTTATTGGTGGCTAAGAGCAGTCTATCCGGCAATGGAACTCCCCAAAAAGCAACTCAAACGTCGCTAAAACCCCTTAATAAAATGATAGCCCTTTCCCTAGTCGAGGTCAACAAAGCGGTCTTCCAGCTTCTTGGAGACCTGGGGCATGGTGGTGTATTCCATCTCCTCCAGGGGCAGGCGGTGCGGCTCAAAGGGCCCGTGGCGGCGCATATACTCGGCGACCTCGTTGGCCTGCTGGCGGGCGGGGTCGTAGGACTTATCGGCGAACATATCCCGCGGTCCTATCAGCTTGCCCTCCGCAAGCTGGAAGCCGAGGGCCACCACCCGGGGCGGCCCGTCAAAGCGGGTGGGAGTGCTATCTTCGACTGATACCGGCATAAAGGGCCCGTGGTGCGAGCCCCGCATCCACCCTTCCACCAGGAAGGGCAGGGTAAACGGCTCCAGCACCTCGCCCACGGCCGGAAAATCGCCCTGCGCCCGCACTATACACACCGGGTCGTCCTTGCCCACGTAGCGGCCGGCAATCAGGGACAGCTTCTGGGTGGATGACGATGCCGCTATCTCTTTGGTTACGCGGTGGTAGACCGCCTTGACCATGTAGCGCGACGGTGCCCCGATGTAGACCAGCATATCATATATCTCCTCGGGAGAATTAAAGGTTATCTTGCGGCTCTTTTTAACATCATGCACCTCAAAGGCAAAGCCGGTGTGCATATTGGGAGCGATGACCAGCCCGATGGTATTAAAGGGGTCGGCGAACATCTTATAAAGCGGCATATTCCAGGCTCCCGCCGAGGTCTTATCGGCCATAAAGATGATAACGGGCTCGGCGGGGCGCTCCTCAAACACCATCTCGGCCACCCCCGGCCCCATCCCCCGGACGTTGCCGGAAAAGGCATCGGCCAGCAGGTCCTGCCCGGCGCCGTAAAGCTTCAGGCTCTTGGCCAGCTCGGTGCAGTCAACAAAGACGTCCCAGGCAAACTTATGGATTTTCTCGTCATCCTCACCGCGCTGGTGGGTCATAATCAGCTGCAGGTCATCCCCGCACTTGGCCACCCGGCAGTCGATGAGCATCCCCTCTTTCTTGGCTTTAGCCAGGTGCTCCGCCGCCCGCGCCAGTATATCCGGATGAGACTCGGAATGCCCCACAAACCCCCCGATGTCGGCCTTAATCACGCTCAGCGTAACCTTCATAGCTCCTCCCTTATCTTGCTAATATTCAGGCTAATATTCAAAGCCCTCCCGCCCCTCCACCCCGCTATCGTAAGGGTGCTTAATCTTCAAGCATTCGGTAACCAGGTCAGCCACCCGGACCAGCTCTTTATCAGCCCGACGGCCGGTAAGGATAAGCTCCACCCCATCCGGCTTTTCCCCTATAAGCCCCAGCACCTCCTCCACCCCCACCAGCTTAAAGGCCACCGCCAGGTTCACCTCATCCAGCACCACCAGGTCGTAGCCCCCACCCAGCATAGCCTCCCGGGCCGCCGCCAGCGCCTTCCTGGCCTGCTCTATTTGTTCCGGCTTGATATTATCCGGGTAGATAAACTCCTCGGAGCCAAAGCTCTCCATGGTAACGCCGGGCAGCCCGGACAGGATTTTACGCTCGCCGTAGAGATAATCACCCTTCATAAAAAAGGCGATGTAGACCTTAAGACCATGTCCCAGGGCGCGTACTACCGTGCCGATAGCCGCCGAAGTCTTGCCCTTGCCATCACCGGTGAAAATCTGTACCAGACCTTTACGCAGCGGTGGCGGTGACGGGGGATTAAATGATGATGCTTTCTCGCCCAATAATACACCTGAGCTAAAGCTAAATAATGGCGATTTAGTTTAACAACCCCACCCCCCTATGTCAAGGAGAGATTTTTATCAACCTCACCTGCAATAAAGAACTTAACAACGGTTTACGTTCTGAAATGGGCTGTTTTGGGTCTCACCTGAAATTTGAAAAATAGCTAACGCTAATATAGAATGCTTAATAGCACTACCAAGACATTTGGTTAATGCCACTTATTAACGACGCTGCTCACCGGTACGTGTTGCTGAAGCAATTTAAGCCAGCGGCAACCGGCAGCGTCAGGAACGTTGGCGAAAGAAAGGGGCATGAATGGCAATGCCCAGAGTAGTAATAGACGGGAAAGAGGTCTTTGCCAGGACCGGTCAGACCATCCTGGAAGTATGCACGGAAGCCGGCATCCATATCCCCACCCTTTGCCACGACGAGCAATTGAAACCCCTCGGTTCTTGCCAAATTTGCGTTGTAGAATTGCAGGAGCATGGTTTGGTTGCCTCCTGTGACTCACGTATAGCAGACGGCATGGTGATCCAGACCAATAATGCAAGGATTGCCTCCGCTCGCAAACAATACCTGGAATCTCTCCTCCTGGAACATTACGGCGACTGCACCGCGCCCTGCCATAATGCCTGCCCCGCGGGTGTTGACGTCCAAGGCTATATTGCATTGATTGCTCGAGGAGCATATAGGGAAGCGGTAGAACTAATTAAGGAAACCCTTCCCTTACCAGCGGTCATTGGCCGTATTTGTCCCCACCCTTGCGAAGAGGTGTGTCGTAGAAACCTGGTAGACCAGCCCATAGCTATTTGCGGCTTGAAGCGATTTACCGCTGACTACGAGCTGTTGAGCCAGGAAAGGTTTATCCCCACGACGAAGCCTAGCACTGGATTCAGAGTCGCTATTGTTGGCTCCGGTCCGGCTGGCCTTTCCACAGCTTATTATCTAATCCGAGAGGGTCACGAGGTCACCATCTTTGAAGCCCTGCCTAAGCCCGGTGGCATGCTGCGCTATGGCATACCGGACTACCGTTTGCCAAAGAACGTCCTAGAACAGGAAATCGCCGCGATTACCCAGCTTGGAGTAGCTATTAAAACCAATCAAGTTCTGGGCAAAGACTTCAGTATAAACAGCCTCCTCCGGGATGGCTTTCAGGCCATCTTTCTGGCTATCGGCGCTCACCAGAGCCAGGGGATGGGTGTGGATGGGGAGGATCTGAAAGGTGTTCTGCCCGGTACCGATTTTTTGCGGTCGGTTGCTATGGAAGAACCGCCTGAGCTCGGCGGACGGGTAGCCGTGATCGGGGGTGGTAATACCGCCATTGATGCCGCCCGCAGTGCCCTTCGTTTGGGTGCTGAGGAGGTGACCATCGTTTATCGTCGTTCTCTCTTGGAGATGCCCGCTTCTAAGTGGGAGATTGAGGAAGCGGAGGAGGAGGGCATCAAGCTTTACTTTCTTGCCACGCCGGTCAAGATATTAGGGGAAGATGGTAGAGTGAGTCACCTCGAGTGTATAAAGATGGCCCTGGGTGAACCTGATGCCAGCGGGCGCCGCCGGCCGGAACCAATCCCGGGTTCGGAATTTGTGTTAGCCGTTGATTCTGTCATCGCTGCCATTGGACAACGTCCTGACCTTTCTTTTATGTCAGAAGAGGACGGGCTTAAGGCGGAGCGGAGTAAAATTGTTACCGCTCCTGATACTCTGATGACCGATATTAAGGGGGTCTTTGCCGGTGGCGACTGCGTAACTGGGGCAGCCACAGCGGTTGAAGCTATTGCTGCTGGAAGGAAAGCCGCTATATCTATTGACCGTTATCTAATAGGTCAAGACATAGCAGCAGAGGAGCAACTCTTTAACATCGGAAAGGGTGAGCTGAGTGAGTTGGCGGGCAGAGAGGAATTTGTTCAGGTCGAACATCAGTCCAGGGGCAAAATGTCCAAGCTCCCGCCCCTGAAGAGACGTGATGACTTTGAGGAAATTGAGCTTGGTTACCCCGAGGATGTAGCCAGGAAAGAAGCCAAGCGCTGTCTGGAGTGCGGGTGTAAAGCCGCCCATGATTGTACTCTCCGTGAGTTAGCCACTGAGTACGGGCTGGCCTCCGTTACGGCTGGAAAAGACAGGTATTACCCGATGGATACGTCTCACCCATTTGTCGAGCGAGACCCCAACAAGTGTATAAATTGTGAACGGTGTGCCCGGATATGCCTTGATGTTATGTGCATTGGGGCACTGTCAGTGAATTATCGGGTGGGCACTACCGAGGGATATGGGGGACCGCTGCTGAATACAACCTGTGTCTCCTGCGGCCTGTGTGTCGCCAGCTGCCCGGTTGGGGCGCTGGTGGCCCAGAAAGAGATGCCTCCGGCATATGAGGTTAAGACCACCTGCCCCTACTGCGGTGTAGGTTGCGGAATCTATCTCGGCGTCCGCGGCGGCCTTATCGTCAGCGTGAAAGGAGACCCTGAT
>JABUBQ010000164.1_pt1 | contig 11010 bp, 9 predicted proteins | sample 7240351 | NCBI WGS metagenome assembly JABUBQ01 (sample SAMN07256348, study PRJNA390944) | subsurface metagenome | isolation source: Methane hydrate marine sediment | place: Pacific Ocean: Eastern North Pacific, ODP site 1244 | collected 2002 | reverse complement strand
TGCCTACACTACTGAGTTTAGAGGTAATTTGCAAAAAGAACATGTTGAAAAAACTAAAATTATGACTATTGCACTTGGGAGTTGAATCCACCTTGTTTTATTAAATTTTATGAAGCAATAATTTCTTTATCTATTAGTTTTCCATCTTCAAGTTTATAAACAATCTCAGCTTCTTTAACAATCTTGGGATCATGAGTTGAAAAAATAAAAGTTGTTTTGAAATCATTCTGCATTTGCCTCATCAGTTCGATAACTTTAAACGCAGAAGCATGATCCAAATTTGCAGTAGGCTCGTCAGCCAGAACTATTTTGGGATCACTAACCAGTGCTCTTGCTACAGCGACCCGCTGTTTTTGTCCGCCTGAAAGCTGCGAAGGATATTTATCTTTTTGATCGACCATACCAACCGCTTCCAAGTAGTGAATGATTTTTTCCTTGCGTTTATTTGCAGGAATATTTTGTACCATGATAAGCGGATATTCCACGTTTTCATAAGCGGTTAACACAGGGAGCAAATTAAAATTTTGAAAAATGAAACCAAGATGCTGACCTCGAAACCGCGCAGCGTCTTTATTCGAAAAACTATTTACTGCTGTACCATTCACAAATACATCTCCGGATGAAGGCTTGTCAAGGCAACCGATAAGATTGAGCAATGTTGTTTTACCGCTGCCAGATGGTCCTACAAAAGATACAAATGACTGTTTGTCAATATCTAAATCAATGTACTTCAACGCATTAACAGACATTTCTCCCATTTGATAATCTTTTGTAACTTGTTTTAATTTAACTAACGACATATATTTTTCTCCAATGGCTAATGATTAATAATATTCCTGCATTAAGGATAGTTTGTCCTAATCTTATCCGATATTCCCGAATTCCTGAGTAGTCAAAATCCCCGGTAATCTTATTGAAAAACTAATATTACCTCCTCCAGGTTCTTTTTGGAAGTATTTTCTGCATACTTGTACTTCGGCAGAAAAGTTTAGATCACTTTTGCCCAATAATCAGGGAAAACAGGCTTGAAAAACAGTTGCACTTTCTCAAAACAACACCTTGATTTTTTACTGAAATTCAGTGGTGTCCGGTAAACGTAATTTTTGTTCTGTAGCATTTTGCTGAATTACAATGAGTTATGGACTTGTCAGCTATATAGTCGATACAGATTTTCGGCCATAGCCACCGCCTGTTGAGTTGCGTAACTCGTTCCCCCTCTATCGCTTGCGAGAGAGGGGGTGCCGCGAAGAGGCGGGGGTGAGTGCTGATTTGCAGCGAGTTTGCATTGATTCACAGTAAGTGTCCAAAATGTTTTGAAGACGTACAGAAATTATATGTTTTAGAACATTGAACAGACTCAATTTGTATAAAATCTACAGGTATTTTTCCACACGGTCGACCATTGCCCTGATATGATCCGGGGTAGATCCGCAACAAGCGCTTATGACCTTCACACCCATACGCACCGAGTTTTCGGCGTAATCTGCAAACCTTCCGGGACCGAGCCCGTAGACAGCCTGTCCATCTATCAATTGAGGAAGACCGGCGTTGGGTTCGGTTAAGAATAAAGCTTTTGGGACCACTTCTCTCATTTTGATGATCGAATTCTCAACTTCATCCGGGCCGATACCGCAGTTGCTTCCTACAATATCCGCTCCCCATTCCAGCGCCGCCGCCGCCGCTCTTTCAGGGCTGATTCCCATAAGAGTTCGCAGATTGGCATCGAAGGTGAAACTCACGACTGTTGGTAAATCGGATACACTTCTCATTGCTTCAATCGCGACTTGAGCCTCTGTCAGGTCACCCATAGTCTCTACGCCTAACAGGTCGGCGCCTGCATCGGCGAGGATAGCCGCCTGTTCCAGATACGCTTCTCTCGCCTCGTCTATACTCAAATCTCCGAGAGGCTGAAGAATTTTACCCGTAGGCCCCATTTTTCCCATCACCCATGCTCGATCTCCTGCCGCCTCTTTAGCTAATTCAACACCAAGCCTGTTCATGTCTTCGAGTTTGTTCAGAACTCCGCTCCTGCTTAATCTAATCCTGTTAGCGCTGAAAGTACTCGCGCCCAGCAACATGGCGCCGGCTTCGATATAATCTTTGTGCAAACGCACCACTTCTTTTGGTTTATAGAGATTGAATTCTTCCACAGTCTCGTAACTGTTCCCCAGGCGACTGAAAAGCATAGTTCCCATAGGCCCGTCACCTATGATAAATCGTTTTTGTACAGTAGACAGAAAATTATCCATTGTATTTACCTTTCTCAAATCGTCTCAACGGGATAAAAGTATGCCGCATCTGTTTTTTCCGAATCGGGGCTCTGCCCCTTCCGGTGATCACGCAAACGCAGCACAAGGACGTGTAACGACTTGTGCGGAGCAGGATTGCGAGACAACCAGACCACATTGGGGCTCTGCCCCTTTCCCTGATAATAGGAGCTTTATCACTAAGCTTTTAAAGATCACGTGAAAGAGCTGACAGCACAGCAGAGAAGGGATGTTTGTAAATCATAAACATTCGAGACAGTTCAAGGGTCGGGAATTACATGCGCGATTGTTATTTCAACTTACTTATTTCAGTTATCGGATAGCTACATTGCTCCATATCTCTCGAATACGTCCGCAAGCATATCTCCTTTTAACAGGTCTCTCCTTGTGTTATTTTCCCCTCTTACCTTTTCCAGAGCCATTTCAAGCACTTTATCTTCAACATCCGTTGGAATAACTACAATTCCATCCATGTCGCCAAAGATGAGTTGTCCTGGATACACTACAACGTCGCCGCATTTGATTTTAACATCATACTCCTCGACAATACCTCTGCGATACGATGGAGTGGGCCTATGGCCTCGGCTATAGACGGGAAAGTCAAGATTTAGAATCTCTTTTGTATCTCGGCTTAGACCATCTACCACACATCCAACAGCGCCGCGCATTTTAGCGCTTGTGCTCATTAGCCCGCCCCATTGTACAATACGGTTGGTCGCATCTGTGCTATTCACAATCACATCGCCGGTTTTAAGTGAATCCAGGGCAGGTATCGCTTTCCCTACCGGTATCTTCTCAAGTTCGTATATATGTCGCCAGAGAAAAGTGCGTGTTCTTCCTGCCAATATTAGATCGGGTCTCAAGGGACGAATGTCCGGACTCATCGTCTGGTCCTCGTATCCAACTTCGTCAAGCATATCTGCCACAACCGCCGTATATAACGTTTCCCGCATCATAGTAAAGCGCTCTTCGTCTGAATTAAACTTCATTTGCCTTCCTCTCTATTTGTATGGATTTATTGTGTGCGAATCACTTAATTTGTTAATATCAATACTCTGTAAGCATTTGTCAAGGAATCGATTACAATCATTTTGAACTGCAATAAAGAATGTAATTGTTTGCCCGGAACAAAGTAGTGTCGCAAGAGGTTTCTCCGGTGATCCCACATGCGCGGCACAAGGTCGTGCAGCGCCATGTGCGGTGTGGTTATACGTGAATATCAGACCCGGGGCTTTTCCCCTTTCCGGGAAAAGGTTCAAGAAACACGGAAATGCCGGGTTTCCCCGATAATCGGCACTTAATCTCATCGCTTCTGAAGATGTTTCCCAGTATTTAATATCGAAATTCATGCGACTATTCTAAAAAATTGTATGATGAAATTTTAAAATACCTTGATTAAAAAAACGCAAGATAATATCATGAAGCATTAGGAAAGTACCTTCTGATAATATGTATTCTTACTGTAACACACAATAATTACATCAATGAAAAGGGAATACCGAATGGTTAATCTCCGAAATTCGTCCCAAAATATTAAGTCCAAATTTCTAAGAATCTTATCCTCGATCGGTCCGGGAATATTTATTATCGGCTATATTATCGGCACCGGAAGTGTTACAACAATGGCTTCAGCTGGTGCAAAATACGGCATGTCCATGACCTGGGCGCTGGGATTGTCCTGTTTTTTTACCTATATCATGATTGTTAGCACCAGCAGAAGTACCATCGTATCGGGGCAGACACTGATTTACAGCTTTAAACAGAAATTCGGCGCCCCGATTACCATCTTTCTCATTTTCGGTCTCATGTTGACAATTATTCCATCTACTATGGGTTTGGTGGGTATCGCGACCGATGTGTTCAGGGAATGGACTAAACTTCTTGTCCCGAACAGTAATGGCGTGCATCCTGTTGTATCGGCGACCATATTCAGCGCCGTTCTGTATTACCTTTTTTGGAATGGCACTCATGGATTCTTTCTCAAGGCAATGGCATGTATTGTCGCGCTGATGGGATGCAGTTTTATACTGGCCATGTTCATGGTCATCCCCGGCCCGTCAGAACTTATAAAAGGATTAGTACCGCGTATACCCAGTGAAGGAAACGCCCACCTTATTCTTGCCGGTATGGTCGGAACAACAATGGCGACTGTCTGTATTGTGTCAAGAAGTTACCTCGTTTCCGAAAAAGGTTGGGATTTGAGTCATCTTAAAGATGAGAACCGTGATGCGGTTATTTCGCTTTCCCTTACTTTTCTTGTGAGCGTTGCCATTATGGCCTGTGCCGCGGGAACGTTATACCCGCGTGGTATTTCAGTAGAAAATGCCATCGATATTGTCAGAACCCTAGAACCGCTCGCCGGTCGTTTTGCCACATCGATTTTTGTCACCGGAATCATTGCGGCTGCATTATCTTCGACATTTCCGAATTACCTGCTGGGTCCCTGGCTGATCTGCGATTATCTCAACGTTCCCAGAAAAATGGATCGGACATCAATCAGGATCGCCGTCTCTCTTTTTGCATTAACAGGTTTTGTGGTACCTGTTTTCGGCGGAAGACCGGTTATTATCATGATCGCTTCACAGGCGATAAGTCCGGTCGTGATGCCGTTGCTTATCGTGCTGTTATTCCTCCATTTGAATGATAAAAAATATAACACTATCTATAAAAATCCCCGGATATTGAACATCGGGCTGGTCGTCACCTTTATTTTTTCATTGGTTATGTCGTATTCGGCGGTTATCGGACTGCTGGATTTTCTGAAAAATTTCTGAAAAATTGTGACTTGCTTTTCGGTAAGAGGGTGATGTGAAATCTACCCTTCAATGAAAAGAGACCGATTTAAAGTTAGCCCGAATAATTCATAAATATACTCAACTTAATAAAATCTCCCCTGTCCTTCGGACATCCCCCCTTATTAAGGGGGGAAACGGCGAAGCCGAGGGGGATCTAATCAACACACAGATAACTACTACAGATATCCTGTAATTCCGGTTCAAATCTTTGCGTTATTTTCTAAAGTTTGTGAATTAATCGGGTTAGTAAGAGATTAGAAATTCTGTGATAAAACCTGAAAATGTTTGCCCGGAACAAAACGATGCCGCATGCGCAGCACAAGGGCGTGTAACGCCTTGTGTGGTATAGGATTGCGAGACTACCAGACCGAACCGGGGCTCTGCCCTTTCCCGGCTGGCATGATCATGTGCCGGAACGGACTCCAAAAAAAGGGTAGATGGATCACCTCTCACTTTTCACCGCATGAAAGGAATACCCTTTCCCATTATTATCATTCATCCGGATCACTTCATAACCGCTGCGTTCCAGTAATTGACACATTGAATAGTCATCCGGAATATCATTGGCGATAACGGTGGATGATGCATTTTTATGTAATTCATTAAGAACGTTACGTTCTTTCAAATGGTTTATCCATAAATCTCCGCCGGTCTTTAACACGCGGTTGATTTCGCTTAGCATCCGCAACGGATGCGAAAAATGAGGAAAAACATTAAAACAAATCGCCTTATCGAAATAGTTATCCTCAATGTCGATCCTGTCCGCCGATCCGCAGACAAACCGTATGGTTTCCGGCGGATTACGATCCTTCGCATTTCGGATCATTTCTTCCGAGATATCGAAAGCGTATACCATTCCATCAGGACCGACCGATTCCGCGAGACGTTCGCTTAATCTTCCGGAGCCGCATCCCGGTTCAAGAATAGCCTGTCCGGGCATAATATTCCATTTCTCGAATAATCTGTGAAGTTTCCCTTCTTCTTCAGAGGAAAATTCCCTCATAAAACAGTTTCTGGCGCATTCGTCAAAAAAAGTACAAATATCTTTGTCATTCAACATCAATATCTCCGTTCCTTAAAAGCCGTGTGCTAAAGTATCTATTATCGGGACAAATAATTGCTGATACTTACGAGTCATGGGATTCTCACTTCGATGACTTGATTTTTTGTCGAGTGGTACTTCGGATTATCTTATTTTCCACTGCAAAAACGAGTCCCACAATGCTGCACGAGAAAATCACGATACAAGAGCCCATTGGCAGGTTAAACCAGTAAGAGACCAGAAATCCGCCGAGGACACTCATCATTCCGAAAATACAGCTCAGTATAATCGATGACCAGTAGTTACGTGACACTCGCAGCGCTGCGACCGCCGGATTCGAGACGAGGCTGTACAGCATCAATCCACCGACGGTTTGAAGGTTTATTGTGATTACGCCTGCGGAAAAAACGAGCAGCGAGGTAAAAAAGATGTTTTCCGGAATTATGTATGAGGCCAGTTCCCGGCTGAACAGTAGTATTTTAAGCTCTTTTTCAAAGATGGAAATAAACGCCGCAAGCGCCACTGCGACAACGATCATGGCAATTAACTGAAATCGCGTCACAAACAGCAGATTTCCCCACATCAGTCCTAAAAGCGTTGATTTCGGGCCCTTGCTGATTCCTATTCCGATGAAGGCAACGCCCATCATCAGTGAAAAAAGACTTCCCAGCACGACATTCGGATCAAGGTCATGACGGCGCAGCAGCGATCCTAGCAGGAACGCCCCAAGCAGCGCTCCCACAAATCCTGCTGCCAGTTGAGGCAGCCCCAGCAGTTCCCCCATAACCGCGCCCGCCATTGCGGCATGAGCTGAAAAAACTGCTAAGAAAGGCATCCGCAATCCAACGACAAAAACACCGAGTATACCCGCAGAACCGCCGCCGATGAGACCGGCTATTATAATGAGTCCGAAAACCTCCAGGAAATTAATCATTATTCTTCCAATCCGGTACTGTAAACATGGTACCTGCCGTCACGTTCTATAACCTCGACTCCACATTCATAGAGCCCGGAGAGATTTTGTTTCGTGAAGACTTCATGGGGCGCTCCAATGGCAAAAATGACTCCGCGTTTCAAGAGGAGCACCTTGTTACAACTGATGGGCAGATGGTCAATACCATGGGTAACCATGATGACTGTTTTGTTGAATCGCGTGTAAAGCTCACCTATCAGACCGGTCATTCTTTCCTGCCAGTCAATATCGAGGCCGGTAGTGGGTTCATCAAGAAGAAGTAATGCTGGATTTTGTGCAATCAGCCGTGCCAGATGAACCTTTTGTTGTTCTCCTCCCGAAAGCTCGCGGAATAACCTGTCCTGCATCGAGGTCAGTCCCATAATATCGAGGACATGCCCGACTTTTTCAAAATCATCCTGGCTGTACGGCTTACCAAAACTGGAAGCGCTGATACGGCCGAAGAGTATTATATCCTTTACAGTAAGTGGAATATCCTGGTAATAATCGTGGTGTTGGAGAAGAATACCAATCTTTTTTGTAAGAAAGGATGTATGTTTTTGGGAAGAAGTGTTAAGATGATTCTCAAACAACCGTACGCTGCCTTGAGATATGTGCTGACATCCGGTTAGTGTTTTTAAAAGTGTAGATTTTCCTGCGCCGTTGGGACCGATAATCCCCAGAAAATCTCCTTCTTTTACTGTTAGCGATAACGGCCCAAGAATTATCCTGTCGCGATGGCTGACAACAACATCGCGATGTTCGGCTATCGTAACCGCCATGCCTGCTCTATCCTGTTTACATTCTCTTCAAGAAGTTGATCGTATCCGCTCCCATATCCCGCCGCATCAGGGAAATTGCTCAGGACGGCTACAGGGATACTCTTTTTTTCACCGAGAGACAGCGCCGCCTCGGCACCCTCCTGGAGGTTCCCTATGACTATCTCGGCATTAGATGACAATAGTTTTATAATATCACGGGGCGTCATGTTTTCCGCACGGTTAATCACTCCTTCAACTTTGAAACCGAGCCATTCGCAAAAATCCTTCTGTTGGTAAGATGCAATAACCGATATGTTTTTCCATGGTTCGGCACGATGTAAGATTTTTTTCCCGGACGATAATGAGCTTGTTCTTATTTGAGTGACTGCCAACGATAAATCATCGCTTCGGTCAGGGAATTCTCGTTTAAGAATAGCGGCTATCTTTTCAGTTAATTCAGCGTAATGACTTGGAATAACAAGACTTCCCGGAGTCGACAGCGTTAAAGTCCGAACGTCGTTTATCCCGAGATGAGTAATTTTATCTCCTAATGAACCCTGATAATCATGTCGTATAATAATTATGGCTTCCCTGAGTACGGGAACGATTTGCGGGCTCAAATCGAAATGTCCCGGACATGATCCGGGAGGTATCATACGAACCAGCTTTACCGTTTCAGAGGCGGGAAGAACATTCCGGACAGCATGCTCAAGCATGGATGTGGTCACAACAATTGTATTTGATACGGTGTCCGACGCTATCACTGTACTCGCAGAATAAAGATACAACGTTAAGAATATACACATAGTTTTGGCAACTATCGTTTTCATGGTATTTACCATTCTATCAATACATAAATTCCTGTTAATATATGAAATACGCAATCAATAAGTTAGCTGGTAATCATATGGATTTACCTGTCGAGCCTTAACCCGGCGGTAATAACTGATCCAGGCATAAAATAACCCTGAACCGATTCGTATTTTTTATCCAGAAGATTGTTGATTCCTAATATGAACGAAACATTGCTATATATTTCCCAATCGGCAAAAAGATCAAGTAACAAGTAATCGCCGAGACGATCCTTATGATCGTTCGAAGCATATATCTGTGAGATACCGAGACAGTTGAGGGATAGGAGAAATTCCCTGCCTAAGACTGTCCAGGACGTTCTGGTGTTCAGATTCCCCTGGTGTTTTGGATTGTACTGAGTATTTGAACCGGTATCCAGGTACGTGTACCCGGCCGCGAGAGATACATGTGATGAGATCAGCCAGTTCATGGTCAATTCGCCGCCTTTGTGATTCCATTTCCCAATATTTTGAAAACTCACCGGTTTTCCGCTGCTATATACCATTCCAACCTGATCGGCGCCGTCAATGTAAAATACTGTGCTGCCCAAGGTTATCGATTCCAGAAATGATCGTTCGGCGCCGATTTCAAAATGGTCGGCAATTTCCGGATTAAGAAGCGAATTGGATTTTTTATGAAGATGCATCTGGAGAAGCGATGGACTCTTGTACGCCCGGTTATATCCGGCATGAACGGTTGTTTTATCCAAATTAAATGCCACACCCGCCTTCGGGCAGTAAAAATCACCATAATCGGAATGCCTGATCGCGCGTAATCCGCCAACCAGCGATACTCTGCCCTCATAAAGCAAATGCCTGTCTAATGCGAATAACGCGAGTTCGTTTTCATCGTACCACTCTTTGTTATTAAGCCAGAAATTGAATCCGGACGACATATATAAATTATCGTCAATAAATGCTTTTCCTCTGTTCCATTGTCCGTCCGCACCGACAGTCAATCTATTATTTCCTTCTAATGAATCCCAGACAAGATCTGTCCTGAAGCCGCTGGTCATGTCGCGTGAATGCCATCCGTCCTGTTCGTCGAACTGATGGTGCCCCTGGTTGTAAAATGTCTTGAAACGAGCGGTTAACGATTTTGTATGAGCGGAAAGGGTAATATCCGCCTGTCGGCGTTTTATGTCGGACCACAATCCTACTTCAGGATTCATCTGTGTACCCGGATCGTTGGAATGGTTGTTATACATGTTCAGCGATGATTCGAGTTTCATTGAAGGAGCAAGATCATACGACATTTTCAGAAAACCGCTTTCATCCGAATAGTCGGCATCGCCGCGAAAACCGTCCGACCTTTTAAGCGATCCGGAAAGAAAATAACCGAATTGACCGATTTTATTTTCGTGGTCCATTGAAGAAATAACCGTATTGTTCTGCCCGCCTCTCATCATAAAACCGGCGCCGAGTTTTTCCGGATCTCGTGTGATGATATTAATAACACCGCCAAGCCCATCGGAACCGTTGAGCACGGATTCGCTGCCGCGGGTAACCTCGATACGCTCAACATGATCAAGTGTCAGCATATTGTTAATCAAGCAGCCGAAAATCGACATATTCATCGGATTTCCATCGATAAGAAGCTTTGCGCCTTTTCCGCGGATTTTGATTTTTGGACCGGTATTCGACTCCGTCGTACGATTTCCCAAAAAACTCTCGGCAGTAAAATAAATCCCGGGTATGCTCTGGAGGGCTTCAGATACGTTTTTATAGTTGCCTCCTCGTATTGCTTCGTTGGTTATAATCTCAAACGTGCCGGTTTCATCTCCCGAAGATACGATCCTGTTTGCGGAAACCGTAATTTCTTCAATTTCGTATAACGGCAGTTGTTCAGCCGAAGAATACGAATGAAAAAAAAGGAAAGCGACGGCAAGTATAATAAAGAAATTTCTCATTTTAACGACTCCTAGGAAAGGAAAATGATATTAATAAATAGAATTTTATGGCATATTGTGTTATATATTTTATATTTGTAGCACATAAATACGGTATTATCTATGTTTTGTCAAGGTTTTTTTACACTTGTACTCTAATAAACTTTTAAATAAAACTACCCGTACTGTAATTAGAGTTAAAGATAATGATTTGCCGCATCAGTCACTGGGATATAAAGCGCCATCAGAAGTCTATTGTACCCCATAAACTGGACAAAGAAATAAGGTGTGAAATCTCCTTGAAGAAGTAGTATAATTCTACAGTAAAGGAGATGATTTATGGGGACAACGAGGAAGAGATATGATGCGTCGTTCAAGGCACGTGTGGCGCTTGAGGCGATCAAAGGCGAACGGACAGTAGCGGAGATAGCGAGCGAGACGTGCGTTCATCCG
>JABUBQ010000163.1_pt1 | contig 11032 bp, 9 predicted proteins | sample 7240351 | NCBI WGS metagenome assembly JABUBQ01 (sample SAMN07256348, study PRJNA390944) | subsurface metagenome | isolation source: Methane hydrate marine sediment | place: Pacific Ocean: Eastern North Pacific, ODP site 1244 | collected 2002 | reverse complement strand
AATATCCTGCCGGTTTTTATATACGGTTTTATTAATAACTTCCTTCCATTCTATATCCCGGAGTGGCTTTCAGGTAAAATCAAAGACAAGCAGTTCCACAATTCGATAAAATTCGTCACCTCAATGATACTTTTTCCTTTATTTTACCTGCTTCAGACTCTCCTGGTATCTTTTCTTCCTCTATCAGGTTTTTATACAGCAGGATATTTTCTAAGCTTACCGGTATCCGGAGCCTTTGCTTTTTATTATTCAAACAGTGTAAAGAAACTCAGAATCGGTTGGAGGTTTTTCTTACTTCATACCAGAAAAGACAAGCAATTATTATCCTTGTCAGATATCCACAATTCTATAATTACGGAAATGGATGAAATTTTTTCCTGGTTCAGGAAACAGGAAGCCGGCACTACCGCCTAATCAGGATTCTTTCTCAGCAATATCCCTGACTTTACGGAATACACGCATCAAATTGCCACCCCATATTTTCTCTATCTCTTTTGGATTATATCCTCTTTTTAAAAGTTCAAGAGTTATATTCCCCATTTCACTTACATCGTAGCAATCTTTCAATCCCCCACCTCCATCAAAATCGGTCCCGATTCCAACATGGTCGATACCAACCAGTTCAACAACATAGTCAATATGATCTACCATGTCAGCAACAGTTGCAAGATTTGGAGGAAAATTCCGGTCAATAGCATACCATTCAGACCTCGCACTATCCATTTCCGCCTCAGAAAGGTTTTGAAAAGCTTTATACTTTTCATGTAGAGCATTTCTTGCAGAGTCTCTTTCGGGGAATGGTTCAGGAGTTTTAAGATACTCTGAAAGAAAACACATCTGAATTACCCCACCATTTTCTGCCAATTTCCTGAGCATATCATCTGTAAGATTTCTCGGATTATCACACAAAGTTCTTGCACATGAATGTGATGCAATTACCGGAGCGTTTGAAGTCTTAAGTACATCATAAAAAGCTGAATCGGAAATATGTGAAACATCGACCATAAATCCCAGGCGATTCATCTCTTTTACTACATTAATTCCAAAATCGCTTAACCCATTATGTTCGGTACCTTCAGAATCTGTAGAGGAATCGCAAATATCATTATTTCTTGTATGACACAAGGTGATATACCTGGCACCCATCTCATAGAATTTTTCAATCAGACTTAAATCATTACCAATAGGATACCCGTTTTCTATACCTATAAAAATTGCACGCTTCCCTTCATCCTGAATCTTATATGCATCTTCAGGTGATGTAGCTATCTGAGCAATATCCTCATTATCTTTTACAGCCTTTTGTATAGCATCAAAAATTTTCAAAGCCAGGTTTTTTGCTTTTTCATTTCCTTCTTCTGTACGTTCATCCTGCCCAATAAATACAGCAAAAAACATTGCATCTAATCCCCCTTCTTTCATTCTTTGAAAATCAACTTTACCTCCACCCTGCCGTGGATCATGTTTGTCACCCGGATTGTAATCAGATCTCAATAACCTCATGGGAGTATCACAATGCGTGTCAACAGTAAGAACCTGATCATGGATTCCGGCTGCTTTCTCTGTAAGATTTTCCTCATTCAATTTGCACGAAACCAGCAAAATTGAAATGCCTGTTAAAAATAAAAACAGGTTTGTTCTTAATTTAAACATAACGGGTTTGTTTTAAAATTGAATAAAATAATTTAGCCGGTGTATTTTTCATGTAAGTATAAGAAGAACCAGCGTTGTGTTAACGATGAACAGACTGGTAAGTTATTGTATATTGGATATATTATCAGCATATTATACTTTTAACTTTTTACTTTTGACTTTTTACTTGACACTAGACCGGCATAACGAATAAACTACAAATCGCAAAAACTCCGAAAAGAATAATCGTTAAACCTGCAATCCGGTTTATCCACATCAGTTTTCGTAATCGAATTTTTGCCCTGAAGTGATTAACAACTGTACTTATTGCAAACCAGGAAAGGGATGTTCCCGTGAAAACACCTGCTACAACCAACAAGGCGGAAGAATAACCCGAAGATACATCGTGTAAATTAAGACTGGCAAAAATGGCGATATATAAAAAGATAGTAAACGGATTAGAAAGGCCCATAAAAAGAATTGAAATAAAATCTTCAAATAAATTTTTGCCTTCTCTCCTGTGTTTTTTTAATTGTTTTACCGGATTAGCAATAAATATTCTTAAACCAATAAATGCAATAATCAACCCGCCGATTATTTTAATGATAAGTTGTTGTTCACTGAGAAAATTAATAATGAAAGATATTCCAAGTCCGGCAATTAAAGCAAAAATAGCATCAGCTGTTGCTATTCCCATCCCTGAAGAGAAGCCGGAAGATTTTCCTTTATTAAGAGTCCGTTGTATACATAAAACCCCCATCGGACCTAATGGTATTGATACCACTAAACCTACTATAAATCCTTTGATTAAAAATTGTAATTCCATAATACTTCTGTAAATCCTGTTCCCGATATTATACGTAGCTACTTTAAACCGGTTTCATTTTATGCTTAAAAATTGCAAAAATAATAAATATTTTGATAAACACGTGAATACTATCCAGTCAATCAGCATAATTTAATTTTTTAACTTTTTTTATACTCAATGTCAGGATTCAGGTTACTGGTTACTGGGTGCTGGGTGCTGGGTGCTGGGTGCTGGGTGCTGGGTGCTGGGTGCTGGGTGCTTTCCCTTTATAAGCAACCTTGGTTCCATCATTTCAAATATAGCATATTTGACACCTTCTCTTCCAAGACCGGAATTTTTCACACCTCCGTATGGCATATGATCAACACGGAAGGTTGGCACATCATTAAGTATTACACCACCGGCTTCTATTTCATTAAATGCCATGTCCATTTCATTCAATGCATTTGTAAATACACCTGCTTGTAAACCATATTTCGAATTATTTACAGCATAGATCGCTTCACTAAAGCGGTTAAATTTCTCAAGTGTTATTACTGGTCCGAATATTTCAAGAGAACAAACTTTCATTTCGGGTTGTGTACCGGTTAAAACCGTTGGCTCAAAAAAGGACTCCTTTTTCGCACCACCACAAAGCATTTCAGCACCACTGCCAACAGCTTCTTTTACCCATTCATCAACCCTAATTGCATTTTCTTCATCTATCATCACTGATATTTCGGTTTCCGGATCAAGTGGATCTCCTGCCTTCAGTTCCTTTACTTTTTTAATAAACTTTGTTTTAAACTCATCAAAAACACTGTTTTGAACATATATGCGTTGTACATGGATACAAACCTGGCCTGAATACGCAAAGGATCCAACCAGGCATTTTTCAACTGCAAGGTCAAGATCAGCTGATTCAGAAATTATCACCCCGGCATTTCCACCAAGTTCAAGTAAAACTTTCTTTTTCCCGGCATCCTGTTTCATTTTCCATCCAACAGCAGGCGAACCGGTAAAACTCAACAGCTTAAACCTTTCATCTGTAACAAGTTGATTACCGGCTTTTCTGTCCATTGGTAAAATGGACAGGGCGCCTTTTGGAAGGGAGGTTTTATCAATGATCTTTGCCAGTTCCAGTACTGACAAAGGAGTTGATCTTGCAGGTTTTAGAATAATTGTATTACCCGAAGCAATTGCAGGAGCAATTTTATGGACAGCCAGGTTCAATGGGAAATTGAAAGGAGATATGCCTGCTATCATCCCAACGGGAAAATATTTGATCCATCCCTCTTTTCCTTCACCTTTAGCAGTCCAGTCAATTGAAATATATCCACCCGGCAGCCTTTTACTTTCCTCAGCCGCTACCAGGAAAGTCTGTGAAGCACGATCAATCTCACCCAATGCATATCTTATAGGTTTCCCTGATTCTTCCGCAAGCACATGTGCCAGACCTTCCCGCATTTTTATTATTGTATCCGATATCTGTCTGAGTATTTCATATCGCCGGTAGGTCGGCAGGTTTTGCATCTCTTCTTTCACCGATTCGGCACCCGATATGGCATTTTCCAGTTCATCCTGTCCGGCAAGGTAGGTTTTTGCAAATACCTTGTTGCTGTAAGGGTTTGTGACCTCTAAAACAGTTTGCGTAGTTACAAACTTTCCGTTAACATATATTTTATATTCCTTCATAATTTTGAAAATTTATTATTTCCAACAAAGCATTACAAATGTAGCACCTTAATCTTTTATAGCGATAATTATTTTCCAGGAATTCCATTTTTCATTCTATCCCTCTGGGATGAATAATATTTGTTAATTCTTTGTATCAGGCATTGAAATGCCTGCCTATTATCATTCTGTCCGCCAGCTGGCGGACGAAGAGAAGACGTTTTATATGAGGATTTTGATTTCAAATGTAAAAAAAACATAAAACTTCAAATCTTAAACATTCTTCACATTCTTCTCCATTCTTCCACTATTCCATCTATTCCCTCTATTCCATCTATTCCCTTTTGCCTTGAGTTAATTAATTTATCTTTGTACAAAAAAAAATATGGATCCAGGCAAAAAAATCTGGCAGTGGATTGTTTTAATGGTTTTGTCTTTGATATGGGGTTCATCGTTCATACTGATGAAAAGAGGGCTTGATGCTTTTACAAGTAATCAGGTAGCCGCCTTTCGCATTTTTATTTCCTTCCTTGCTTTTCTTCCAATTGCAATTAAACACTTCAATAAGTTAAAAAAAGAGAATATTATTTCATTATTAATTATTGGTGTTATCGGGAACGCCATTCCTGCATTTTTATTTACCAAAGCGCAAACCAGAATTGACAGTTCACTTGCCGGTATACTGAATTCTCTTACACCTATGTTTACTCTTTTTGTTGGATTATTGTTTTATAAAAGCAAATTACTGTCAATAAATATTGCAGGGATACTTCTTGGATTAATTGGTGCTATTGGGCTGGTAAATAACGGACAAAACATTTTGGCCGGGGATAATAGTTATGCAATCTTTATTGTTGTTGCAACCATTTTTTACGGTATCAGCACTAATGAAATTAAATTTAAACTTCCCGGTATGAGTGGTATTGCCATTGCAGCTTTATCATTTTTCTTTATAGGCCCATTTGCCGGAATATATTTGTTATTCACTGACTTCTCAGGTGCAATAAATTCAGGTGTTTTCCTTCCCAGTCTGGGATATATTGCTATCCTTGCTATCTTCGGCTCATTTTTTGCAGTTATGCTATTCAATACACTAATAAAATATACATCGGCAATTTTTGGCGCATCAGTTACATACTTTATTCCAATAATTGCAATTATGTGGGGAATTCTTGACGGCGAACCATTTACATTCAATCATTTGCTATGGTTCATGGTTATCATAGTAGGTGTATACCTTGTAAATAAACAGAAGCTAATCAAAACCCATTTATAATTAATAAATCACAAAAAACAAGCACCAAAATATTATGCAATTTTTAATTTTAATTTTTAATTGATTAATGAATAAAAAAACAATTATTCTCAACTCCGTTATCAGCGGAATACTGTTAAGCCTCGCATGGTCAGGCTGGTTCACCGGTCTGGTTATTCTTATTGCGATTATTCCCCTGCTTTTTGTTGAAGGATATTTTTACCGTAACAGGGATAAATTCAAATCAAGAACATTTTTTCTCTATTTATCACTTTCATTTACAATCTGGAACTTGATATCGATTTTCTGGATATACAATGCAACAATACCGGGTGCTATTGGTGCCATAATAATAAATACAACCCTGCTTTCGGTAACTATCTGGCTTTTTCATATAACCCACAGGCGCCTGGGGAATAAGTATGGATATTTCAGTCTGGTTATTTACTGGATCGCTTTTGAACATTTCTATCTGAATGCCGAGATTTCATTTCCATGGTTAAATCTTGGAAACGGACTGGCAAAAGATATTCTTTTTATTCAATGGTATGAATATACAGGCACCTTGGGTGGTACTATGTGGATTATAATAATAAATATCCTGCTCTATAAGATCATTTCTAATTATCAACAAGGGAGAGTTTTTCGGGAACAGATAACTTTAACTCTTTTTACTACCGCTTTTATTTTTATACCAATGGTTGTCTCAGCAATCATGTTTTATTCTTACAAAGAATCAAAAAACCCATATAATATTGTAGTTATTCAACCTAATATTGACCCATACAACGATAAATTCGAAAGTCTTTCAAACTCCAAACAGCTAAGTATTATTCTGAATCTTGCCGATTCACTGGTTGATGAAGAGACAGATTATGTTATTGGCCCGGAGACAGCAGTTAATGATTATATATGGGAAGATATTATTTCTCAAAATTCCAGCATCAAAAGGATCAAAAAATATGTTGAAAAATATCCGGAGATAAAATTTGTAATAGGTATTACATCTCGAAAAAGATATGAAAAAGAAGAGAAACTTTCTCCTACTGCAAGGAAATTTATCGATGCTGATATGTATTATGATGTTTTTAACACCGGTATGCAGGTTGATTCGTCAGAGAATATCCAGTTATATCATAAATCAAAATTGGTTGTGGGTGTAGAAAAAATGCCATATCCTCATCTGTTTAAATTTCTCGAAAATATTATTTTCGACCTTGGAGGTACAACAGGTAGTTACGCTACCCAAAAAGAGAGGTCAACACTTAATGAGCCCGGTGGAGATCTAAAAGCTGCTACATTGATCTGTTATGAGTCAATTTTTGGAGAGTATGTAACACAATTTATCCATAATGGAGCCAATATAATTTTTGTAATCACTAATGATGGGTGGTGGGGAAATACATCAGGGTATAAGCAACACCTGACATACTCAAGTATAAGGGCAATTGAAACCCGGAGAAGTATTGCCCGTTCAGCAAATACAGGAATCTCGTGTTTCATAAACCAGCGGGGTGAGATAAAACAGCCAACTGAATGGTGGGTACCCGATGTTATCAAATCATCTTTAAATCTGAACGAAAAGATTACATTCTATGTAAAATACGGTGATTACCTTGGCAGAACATCAGATTTCTTTTCAATAATTCTGTTAGCGTATACACTTGTAAATATCCTGATAACCAGAAAATCCGGAAGAAAATCTTAACCTGTTCATTGGATGAGAATTATTTTTATTTTCATATTTATCTTAACAGCCGGTTTAACAAGCGGACAGATTCTGCCAAAAGAACTTAATGAAAAATATACAATTAGTGGTAATATTACTGATAGCCATGGAGAATCGCTTATTGGTGCAAATATTTATGTCTCAGAACTAAATGTCGGAACTTCTTCAAATAATTATGGTTTTTATTCCCTTACATTGCCAAAAGGTATTTATAATATTGTCTATTCCTATATTGGCTTCAACACAGAGAAAAAACAGGTTATTCTTAATAAAACCCTGGTCTGTAATATAACGCTTATAACCGGAAAAATGCATGGATGATATATTTTCAAACGGCTGAAGAAAACAATATGGTTACCGAAGCTGTTAAAATGTATCTGTTCCCGATAATACCATCTATTAGTTATTATTTTAAGTTCTGATATATGAAACAACCGGTTATTTACATATTAATATTTTTCATTCTTAGTTCATGTACCGAAAAAATTGAACTTGATCTTGATAATACCACTCCTGAAATTGTCATTGAAGGATCGATATCAAATTATTTCGATAATCACCGGGTTACTATCACCAAAAGTCAGAGCTATTACAATTTCAACTTACCGGAACCGGTAGAAAATGCTGAGGTACAAATTATTTGCCAACAAGACACTTTCAATTTATTTGATGTAGGCGAAGGGATTTATATAACCGGCTATATAAGGGGTATTCCCGGTAATACTTATACTCTTATAGTAAATACAGAAAATCACATATTTACTGCCCGGTCAACCATGCCGCCTGGGCCGGTTATTGATTCTATCAAATTTGAGCAAAATAAAAATGAACCTAAGGTATTTGACGTATTATTATATACACAGGAACCTCCGGAAGACAACTATTACTATTGGGGTCTAATGAAAGATCAATATCCGGTAACAACAAGTCTGGACAAATTGAGGTTTGCAAATGATGATCTTATAAACGGCAATTACCTGTCAGGACTGAAAGTTCACGCAATTGAAGCGGAACCGGGAAGCCGTGTAACGCTGATCATGGCATCTATTCCTGCAGATTATTTCAATTATTGCCTTTCAATATTGAAAGAAACAAAATACAGTGATAACCCGTTTGAACCTGCCCCGGCAAATCCTGAAACAAATATTAAAGGAGGTGCCCTCGGATTTTTCCATGCTTATTCTGAGACGAGCATGACAAGGATAGTGAGAAGTATAAACTAATGTCAAGGCAAAATCCGCCCTATTTCCCTTCTTCAAACTTTCTCAAACCGGCATCCAGAAAATCGATATATTCACTGATGTTCAGGTTATAAGACATTGGAGGGACAAGGACATTCTCATCAAAATCAAGAATAACGTAATAGGGTTGTGAATTTATTTTGAACCGGGAAATTTGAAAATCGGCATTCTTTTTACCAATGGTCTTTTTTATCTTTCCGTCGTATCCGGAAGTAATCCATTCATCCTCAGGCAACTTTGTCCGGTCGTCAATATAAAGAGCAACAATAACAAAATTCTCTTTTAATCTTTTCAATACATCAGGATCAGACCATACTTTAGCTTCCATCTCTTTACAATTGCTACAGGCATGACCATTGAAATCCAGTAGCACCGGTTTGTTTAATGCTTTTGCACATGCAAGACCCTGCCGGTAATCAAAATATCCTGTTATTCCATATGGCAAATGCAGGAAATCAGCATATTTTGGGTTCTCACATAATATATTTGTTTCATTAGTGCCGGGTGTAACAGGAGATAGTAAAATTTGAAAAGGAGTTGATGAAATATCAAATTTCTGTGTTTCCTTCGGAGGCAATAAACCGGAGATTGGTTTTAGTTGTGCACCAAATAATCCGGGAATAAGCCAAACTACAAAAGTAAAAGTAGCCAGAACCAAAACCAGTCTTGGTACACTTAGGTAAGAAACATCGCTATCATGAGCAAATTTTATTTTCCCAAGTAAATAGAATCCCATTAAACTGAAAATCACTATCCAGAGAGCAATAAAAACATCCCTGCTCATAATACCCAGATGGTAACCCTGATCGATAGTTGAGACAAATCTTAAACTAAAAGCAAGCACAATAAACCCAAGTACAACTTTAACAGAATTAAGCCAGCCTCCTGATTTAGGCAAACTGTTTATCCATGATGGGAAAATAGCAAAAAGGGTAAAAGGTAAGGCAAATGCTAAAGAGAATCCGAACATACCCAGGACAGGTTCAATAACCTCGCCACCTGCTGCTTCAACCAAAAGAGCACCCACAATAGGACCGGTGCAGGAAAATGATACCAGAACAGTAGTAAGTCCCATAAAAAATGCAGCTATTAGCCCTCCCTTGTCAGCTTGTTTATCTGCCTTGTTCAATAATTTGTTAGGTAAAACAAGTTCAAACATTCCGAAGAAGGAAGCTGCGAATGCTATAAAAAGCAGAAAGAATATCAGGTTAGGGATCTAGTGTGTGCTGATATTACCGGCAAAATCAGCCCCCGCGCTTGTAAGCGATACAATAAGACCTATTGATGTATAGATAATAATAATTGAAAGTCCGAAAATAATTGCCTGGGCAAGTGATTTACCCCGGCTGATATCACCCCGGCTAAAAAATGCAACCGTCATTGGTATCATCGGGAATACACATGGAGTAAGAATCCCGGCAAAACCCGCAAGAATTGACAGAAAGAAAAACCCTGGTAGTGATGACCTGTTTGATGGTTGGGGATCAGAATTTGTTTCAAGTACAAATATAAACTCCTCATCTTTGGGGGGCAGGCATCTTTGATCATCACAACTCATAAATTCAATGGTTCCTGAGATAGTAACAGGTTCGTCTGAAATTAGTTTAACCTTTTGAACAAAAACTGCCTTATCACTAAAAAGCTTAAGGATCATATCAAAGCTGGGGTCGTATTTCTCTTCAGCTTCAGATATTTCATCTACGTTTCCAACCAACTCAAAATTATCTGATTCGTTTATGCTGAAAGAAGTAGGTATCGGTCCACCGTCAGGTATATCCTGTGAATACAAATGCCACCTGTTATCAATTTTAGCAGTAAAAACCAATTCATACTGTTTTGCTCCTGTTTTGTTATAAGCGAACTCCCAATTAACCGGATTGAGAATCTGGGAAAACAATGAGTTTGCACTTAAAAACAAAAATAAAATAAGTGTTATTGTGCGACTCCGTTTCATTATTTACTTTGTGATTTCGTCACCAAATTTGTCGAAGAAGTGATATTCCAGGAAATTATAGGCTTGCATTTCTCTTATTTTTATTCTGCACTTATATTTCAATCGCCACTTTAAACGCAAAGACCAAATACCTTTGGTTAAATAAGCTGCAATAATAGGATGCACTTCTAATGTGAGCTTTGACAACTTGTGATCTTTTACAATATTATCAATCTCATTCTTAAGTTTTTCGGCAAATAGTAATGCAGGGGTTATTTCCCCGGTACCATGGCATGTAGGACATTGTTCCGTTGTAGTAATAATCATCTCGGGTCTTACACGCTGACGGGTAATCTGCATAAGTCCGAATCTGGTTAACGGCAGGATGTTATGTTTCGCGCGGTCGCCCTTCATATCTTCTTTCATCTTCTCAAACAGCTTGTTTCTGTTTCCGGCAGAGAGCATATCAATGAAATCGACAACAATTATTCCACCCATATCCCGCAGACGTAACTGTCTTGATATCTCATCGGCAGCAGCCATGTTAACTTCCATGGCATTTGTTTCCTGATTATTTCCGGATTTTGAACGATTTCCGCTATTCACATCAATAACGTGTAAAGCTTCAGTGTGTTCAATAATAAGATAAGCCCCATTTTTAAAATTAACCGTTTTACCAAAAAGGGTCTTAATTTGCTTAGTGATTCCGAACTGATCAAAAATATGAGTTTTACCCATATAAAGGTTAACGATCTTTTCTTTCTCAGGAGCAATAGTTTTA
>JABUBQ010000162.1_pt1 | contig 11039 bp, 7 predicted proteins | sample 7240351 | NCBI WGS metagenome assembly JABUBQ01 (sample SAMN07256348, study PRJNA390944) | subsurface metagenome | isolation source: Methane hydrate marine sediment | place: Pacific Ocean: Eastern North Pacific, ODP site 1244 | collected 2002 | reverse complement strand
AATACTCCGGCAAATTCCATTAAAACTACCTTGCCTGCGGTCTTCAACCCTTCTTTTGATTGACCAAAATAATTATATTTTTTAAATTCCTCTCCGACTTTTTTCACCCATTTATTATAATTGTGCCGAAAACTGCTCTGGGTTCTTGATGTTTTAGCGGAGTCTTTTATCTCTTTTAAAGTTACACTTGCCCCATTACCGATAGAATAAAAAAGCCAATGGATTAAATATGATTCATGTTCTTTTAAATTAGTGGTATCGCCTTCTTCGATTAATATAAATTTATAATCTTTCTTTCTTCCTTTTGGAATCTCTTCAATCTTTAAATATTTTTTACGCACCAAGTCCATTAAAGTTGCCATGATATCTTTACTGCCCACCCCCTGGATACTCATTAATTTACTTAAAACAGCGGGCGTAATATCCTGAGGTAATTCACGATAATAATCCATTTCAACTTCTGGCTTAAGTTCTCTATCATATTTAAAGTAGAGCCGAATAGCCAGGAATATATTAAATAATACTACCAGCAGAGCCAATAAAAAACCGATAATATTGAAATACATCTCTCTATCTGCTTTTTTAGCCCACGCTAATTCCTCTTTCATTATTTCAGCAAATTTATTCTGATTAATTATTTTACTACTATTGGGAATTATGCGGGTAGGGAATAAGATTCTCGCTTCCACCATTTCTTTCGGAGATAATCCATCAACTTCATATACTATTTTACCGTCCTCCCGGATAGACACTTTTCCATCTAATGGGCCGTGTCCAAATACTTTTAGTTCTTCTGGCGAGACTTCTGCAGGCGGGAGCTCTATTTCTATTTTAATGTGACCAATGGGGGAAGTATTGGATTCATCGAAGAATTTCCAGTAAAATTCTGCGGTGTCATTGTATAAAGTTGCAACATTTTCTAACTGGTATTCCAGCAAAAACGATTTTCTTTCATTACTGGACTTATCGTAAATTTTATAAGTCACCATATCTGCGGCAAGACTTTGAGTATATTCTAATTCTTTATCTTCGGGGAGATATTCGGAAGCCTTGAAATATTTAAATCCATCTGACCCTTTAATTCCTATAGTCCTTATTATGCCATTAAAATCGCCAGCAAAACTATACTCAAAAATTTCGCTTACTTGAATATCACCATTTTCTAATATTTTCACCTGGGCTTGATAATCAGTTATTTCAAAACTCCGTTCCGCGTAGGTAATAAAAGTAGCAAAAGAAAACAGTATAATAATCAACAAAGCAAAACCTATTAATTTTTTTGCTTTTATTTTAACCGCCCCCTTAATCGCTTTTAAGTTGATACAAAGAACCGTCCCCTGTATCATTTAGTCAAAAACCCTACCGCCACCCATTACAGCGGCGATAGGGTTTTTGAATTTAAACTAAATTTTCACTATTTAGGGCAGAGCAGGAATTAAGATAGTATGGCCTGGGCGAATTAATCTGGGATTTTCTAAGTCATTAATCTTATTTAATTCTTCCCAGGTAAGACCATATTTTTCAGCAATCGCCCATAAATTATCTCCTGCTTGTACCACGTAAGTAGAAACTTTCAATACTCCTTCATCGATGAGTTCGAAAACATTTAGTGCTTTTACGTTTAGTGTTCTACCATCTTCGGAAGTCGGAATAGTTAATTCTCCTTTTCTTACCATATCGAAAATTACTTCTTTAAAAGGAGATTCAAGGTCAACTCCGGTTATCTTCCAGTTGTTATCAACCGTGGGAGCTAATGCTCCACCTTTTTCATCCTGGACAAATTTAACAATCATTGCCCTAATTCTACCGGCATCCTGTATGATCTCGTAGGAGTCATAATATCTATCATCCATAGTTACCAATCCTAATCCCAGTAATGTTCCAAAACGATAATTATTTAGGGATAGGGTATAAACATTATTATCAACAAGCGGCAGGCCATTTACAAGTATATTTTCAACCCGTTCTCCTGCTGGTTTAGAGAGATTAACCTCATAAGTCATCCCGGAGAACATGTCATAGTTATAACCGCGGATATCAGGATTGAAACTGATGGTAACATCTCCTTCTTTCCAACTATTGTAATAACTTGCTGACCATTCCATATACTCCTTCAGGTTTGCACCGCTAATCTTTGTTCCTACCAGGGTGTTGGGATATTTGTAAATAAAGGCTACGTCTTTCTTTTTGAAAGGTCCTTTTAATAAGTTTGAGCCGAAATTAAAGAGTGCTGCCGAAGATACATCTGATTCGGTATAAAACATTTGCACTTCATTAATTAAATCAATTACCGAAGTATCTTCTAATTGAGAAGTAGGCATAGTGGTTATCTCAGCTTCTCCGGTAATATAATCAGGAGAGGCAATAAAATCAGCGGTAATATCTCCCACTACAATATTGGCATCCGCAATTGATTCATCATGTACAAATTTAAATTCTGCCAAAACTTCCGGGTCAGGATCTACCGGTTTAGTTTCAATGTTTTCAGTAGTTACTTCAGCTACTTCCCATTTATCATCGACTTTTTCCAACTTGATTACTGCTTTGGCTAAGGCCCATCCCCATTTCCCCGGTTCAATTATGTGCACTCCGTTTGTTACTTCATTATATTTTGAATGGGCATGTCCGCAGAAAATAACTGAATACTCCGGACAGGCTTCAGCGATTGTTTTTGAGCCTTCAAAGCCATGATCCCCTTCCGGACCTAAATGGAATGCTCCAATTAAGACATCGTATTTGCCTTCAAGTTCCGCAATAACTTTTTTAGATTGCTCTAGTGTGCCGGGAAAAGTTAATCCTTCAAAATGTTCCGGAGCGCTCGCTTCCCACTGAGTAATGTGAGGTGGAGTCATACCTACGATAGCAACCCGCACGTCATTAACCTCAAAAATTTCGTAAGGTTTAACAAAATAAGTTCCATCGGTCTTTAAGATATTAGCGGATAAAACTGAATTTTTAAAAGTTGCTACATTTTTTTCTAAAAAAGCTTTCTCATAGTTGAACTCATGGTTTCCGATAGTCCATACATCATAATTTAAGAAATTTAATCCTGCAATCATAGGATGAATGGGCAAATCGTTAAATAAGTCCGCACTATTGTCCTGAACGGTATCTCCACAGTCAACTAAAAGCGCATCAGGATCAATCGCCCTTTCCTGTTTTATCAAAGTTGCGATTTTTGCCAGTCCGGTATCACTGTCTGCTTCATCAGTAGCATAATCATGAGAGTAAATTCGTCCATGCAGGTCTGAACTTCCGAGAATAGTAATGGTTGTAGTATCTGCGGCAAAAACATACGAGAAAAGCAAGCCAAAAACCAAGGTCAAGGTCAGTAAAATCGATAGTACTTTGTACTGTCTTTTCATTTTAAAAATCCTCCTTTTATATTTTTTTATTTTTGCGCCAGGGCTTATTCCCGGTCACATATTCTATATTATTTTTTATATTCGATAGAGCACCCTAAAAATCCTTTTTTTTATTTAAAATATTTTTATTTTTTTTATTCGTATCGTAGGGCGTCGACGGGATCCATTTTGGCGGCTTTCATAGCGGGGTATAGACCGAAGAAAAGACCAATAATTAATGCAAAACCAAAAACTAATAAAACAGAGATAGGAGAAACTACAAGGGGCCACTTTCCGGCTTGCGCAATAGCATAAGCACCTAACCAACCGAAAGCAATACCAATCAGCCCTCCCATTCCGCTTAAACTCAAGGCTTCGATAAGAAACTGGCTCATAATATTCTTATTTTTTGCTCCTAAAGCCTTACGAATTCCTATCTCTCTGGTCCTCTCGGTTACCGATACCAGCATAATATTCATAATTCCAATTCCCCCTACCAGTAGGGATATAGCTGCAATTCCTCCCAGCATTAGACTTAGAGCGGCAGTGACCGAACTAATAGTATCTAAAATTAGGTCTTGGCTTAGCAGGTTAAATTTTTCTTGCTCCTCATCTTCCAGATATTTGGTTAAAAAATATTCTATTTCTCCCACGGCAGCTGAGGCTTCATCACCGGAGTTTGCCTGAGCTATATAATAGGAAACAAATCGGGAATTAGACAGTTTTTTCATAAGGGTAGTAATGGGTATATAAGCCTGGTCATTAAGATTACCGGCTAATCCGGCTCCCTTTTCTTCCATCACCCCAATTACCGTAAAAAGATAATCTCTCCCCTGATAGGATAATTTAATCTTTTCTCCTAAGGAATTATTATTGCCAAATAGTTCTTCAGCTAATCCCGAGCCTAATACTATAATATTTCGGCTGGTGGCAAGGTCACCTTCATTTATAAATTGCCCCAGAGCCAGACTATAATTATTTACTTCCTGATAACCAGCATCTGTTCCGATAATATTAGTTTTAATATTAAAATTCCCTTTTATCAATAAACCCGAACCCTGGGAAATAGGGACTACTCTCTTTACCGAAGGACTTACTTTTTCGATATAATCAGCTAATTCCAAAGTGAATACATCAGCTGAACTTTTACTAACTCTGCCTCCCCATCCTCTGCTGGTTCCCGGAAAAATATTTATGACATTAGAGCCTAAATCAGAAATTTGAGCAGTAATCTGCTCCCGAGCTCCGGAACCAATAGAAACAATAGCAATTACCGCTCCGACTCCGATAATTATTCCCAGCATAGAAAGAAAGGTGCGCAGTTTATTTACTTTTAAACTATTGATTGCTAATTTTATAATTTCAAAAATCATTTCTTTGCTTCATCCTTTTCAATTAAACCATCACGCAAATGAATAATCCTTCGGGCATGTCTGGCAACTTCCGCTTCATGAGTTACCATAATAACAGTATTTCCTTGTTGGTGTAATTTATAAAAGATTTTCATAATCTCTTCTCCGGTTTTAGTATCCAAATTCCCGGTTGGTTCATCAGCTAAAATAATTAAGGGATCATTAATTAAAGCCCGAGCAATAGCAGCTCTTTGTTTTTCTCCGCCCGATATCTCATTAGGTTTATGTTTTACTCTATCACCTAAGCCCACACTCTCTAATGCTTGCATAGCTAACTTTCTTCTCTGTTTACTCTTTAGCCCTGCATAGATAAGTGGGATTTCCACATTATGCAAAATACTGGTTCGAGACAAGAGATTATATTGCTGAAAAACAAAACCAATACTCTTATTGCGAATCTCAGCCAGTCTATCATCATTCAGTTTGCTTACGTCCTTTCCTCCGATTACGAAACTACCCTCTGTAGGTTGATCGAGACAACCGATAATATGCATTAAAGTAGACTTACCGGAACCGGAAGGGCCCATAATAGCTACGAATTCTCCTTTATCAATATAAAAGGAAACTCCCCTTAAGGCTTCCACCTTCACTTTTCCCATCTGGTATATTTTTTTTATTTTTTTTATCTCTAACATTTAGATATTGCCTTTATATTATTTTACTAATCTTTATTCGTGCTGCCTCATAAATCCACCCATTCCTGGGGTCCGTTGTGTACCATCGTTTTTAGAACCTGCTTTAGCAAATTCGTAAACATTTATCACTATCTCTTCACCTTCTGCCAATCCCTCTTCGATTGCAGTATAAACTCCATCGCTAAATCCGGCTTTTACCGGAGTGAACACCGGCTTATTATCCACCACTTTAACTACCATCTGCTGCCCTTTTCGGTCAAGGATTGCACTAATAGGAACTAATAATTCGCCTTCTGCTTTACCAATAACAATTTCCACTAAAGCGGAAAAACCGGGCTTAAACTGTTTATCTGTCTTATCTAACTGCACTGTAACCGGAAGAGTAACTACTCCGTTTACATTTTGAGTGTAATTATGGATCTCCCTTACTCTTCCTGAAAATTCTCTCCCAGGGAAAGCATCCAGGATAATAATTACCTCCTGCCCTACTTCTATCTCCAAGCTATCAATCTCATTAACTGCAACTTCTATTTCATAGCTGCTGTCATCAATTATATAAGCTACTTCACTTCCTGAATTAATGTAATCATCCGGTTTAACGGAAACATTAGTAATCAAACCGGAAAATGGGGCTTTAAGAGTGGTATCTTCTAAATTTTTCTTAGCAATTTGAAAATTTAGCTCTTGTTCATTTATTTCGCTTTCTGAACCACTCGTTTTAATTAATTCATAGGTATTTTTTGCTATTAAATAGTTTAATTCCTGTTGACTCCTCTCTAACCGCATTAATTCTTCTCCCTCGGAAACACGCTGACCCTCAGCAATTAAAATTTCTTCAATTTCACCATTCAAGTTAAAAGTAAGTAATTTTTTATCTGCCGGCTGCAGGTAACCACTGGTAGAAACCGTCTTTTTGAGATCTCCCCGCTCTACAGATGAAACCATCTGAGGAGTAATCTTGATCTTTTGTTCAGTTAATTCCTCTTCATCTGTTTTATTTAAAAACCTGCTCCCGACAAAAAGAGCAATAATTACTAAAATAATAATTACTCCGATAATCAACCATTTCTTCTTCATCTTTTTTTCACTCCTTACCCTTAAACTGCTATTTTCTGAATCCTAAAAATTGAGCTATACGTAATTTATTTATTAAAATCTCGTCTCTGGAAGATTTAAGATTTATTTCTGATTCCTGCCAACCAAGCATCTTGTACTGAAATTCACTATCACTAATTAGACCCTGTTTAAGTTGTATTTGATAAGATTCTTCTTCTAATTTAGCTTTCTCCCAGGACATTAATTTTTCTTCTAAGTTTAAATTATTTATTTCCTGCTGATTGATTAGACCAGATAATTCTAATTTCAACTCAGAGACTATTTGTAAATAATTATCCTTTAAATTTTTTAATTTCGCTTGATATCCTTCGTCTTCTATCTTTTGTTTTCCTCCGTCGGAGATATCGTAACTTAATTCAATTCCAATTCCCCAACTATTATCCTTGCTTCTATAAGCGCCAAATAAATCAACCTGTGGTTTATTTTTTGTCAAATTCCATTCTGCTTCTTTTTGAGAGCTATCTTGATCCAGGAGAATATTTCTAATTCCATAGTAGTTATCTACTGCTAACTCTATTAACTCTTCTTCTTTTAAATTTAATTCTAAAGAATCAGCCCATTTTATAATCTCTTCTAAAAAAGGCGAATCTTCCACCAAAGGCACTTCGGTTTCTTCCGGTAAATTTAGATTCAAATACCAACTGTTCTTTTGTTGAAGAAAAGTATTCTGAGCTTGCAAAAAACCTATCTCTGCTTTTTTCAGAGCGATCTTTGCATCTATTTCCTGTCTTTCTCCTGCTTCTCCAATCTCAATTTTTTTTAATATCTTATCTAAATCATCTTGAGCATACTGAAAATTAGTTTTAGCTAATGACAATCTTTCCTGCAGACGTAAAAGATTAAAATAAGATTCTAAAAATTCTATCTTTTTGTATTCTTGCTGCCAGGTTAGATTTTCCCTGGCTTTAAGCAAGTTATTAGAAGCTAAATATTTTTCCTGTTCTGATTTGATGGGAAGTACAGGATAAAGGTTTTTGGTTGCACTGAAAATGCTATCGGGTCCTTCCGAAAGCTTTTCCAGATTAAACAAGTCTTCCTCTTTTAAAGAAATTTCCGATTGAAGGATTATTCCGTTAGGAAATAATTTTGTAGTTTTTAAACTAATTTTAGGACTACTAATGCTATCGAAAGTGGTATCTCCCTCATCGACACCATTTGAGTTATCGTCAGTCTGTTCTTCGAAACCACCGGCAATAATCGGATTAGCGCTAATATTGGTTTTAAAGGCATATTCAGTATCGATTAAATTTAAACTTCTTTCTATGGTCTCAATACTATTTTTTATTTCTTTAATTGAAGAATTATTTTCAATCCCCCAATTAAGAGCTTCTTCTAAAGAAATATCTTTGGCCTGGACATTCGCCCCGGTAAAGATAAAACTTGTGAATATTATTAAACATAAAATAAAAAACGAATTATTTTTTCTAATTCGGTTCATTCAATCTCTCCCTCTTCAATCCTCTGCCCTATCAATTTCTGTAAAGTTAATTTAGCCATATAATAGTTGAGGATGGTTGACTTTAAATTATACTCTGCCTGCAATAAACTTATTTCTGCTGATAAAAGATCATTTTCGGTTTTAAGACCTGCCTTTACCTGATCGATTATAATACTATTATTTTCCTTAGCCTGATTCAAGTTTTGTTGGCTTAAATCTAAACCATTAATAGTCTGCTTATAAGTATAAAATTGTTTTCTAATTGAATTATCTAATTCTTTTTGAGTTTTACTAAAATTTAGATTAGCTAATCCTATATTATTTTTAAGTTTCCGTAAATCTAACTCCGGACTTGCGGTTACCTCAGCCCTCTCTAAATCAACTTTAGCCAATTCTATCTGCCTTTTCCGTAATTCCAAAATAAAACTATTTTCAATAGCCATTTTTAGAGCTTCTTCTTCGCCTGTCTTCCATATTTCGGGGTAGTCTACCTCGATTAAATTAAACTCTTCTTCCTCCTGATTACTTAATCCCAACTCTAATTTAAATTCTTCAAAAGATTGATGGTAGTCATCATTGGCTTTCTCTAAATTAAAGACAGCGTTATTGTATTTATTTTCCTGTTGAAGAAGATCTAAACTTCCTTTGTGCCCGGCCTTAACCTGTGCTTTAACTTCCTCCAATAAATTTTTCTCTAATTCTGCTTCTTTGCTATTAGCGGTAATATTTTTTTCAGCCTGGTTTAACTGAAGATATTTTTGGACTACATCGATAATTACCTCATTTCTGGTCTGGGTATAATTATCCTTTGCCTGAAGCAGTCCTAAATCTCCCTGTAATTGTATGTAGCGCGATTCGGTGAGCAGGTTATTCGCCTTAGTCTTTTCATAATCTATTTGGGCATTTTTTAAATCTAAATTGGCTATCTTTAAATTTAAATTATTTTCTAAGGATAAATTAATTGCCTGGCTAAGATTCATCTCTTTCGTTTCTGCAGCGAACAATGCACCGGAAAAAATAAAAAATATGACCAGAAATAATATTGTACCTTTTGCTATATTTTTAATCACAAAGCATCACACCTTTCTATTATATATTTTTAATTAAACTTAGAAATCCACCTGGCACTCAATTTGAGTACCAGGCGGTAATGACCAATATAAAACCGTAGGATAGGCGTTCCCCGTTTTCACGAGGGCAGGCCCGCCTGTCGAAGTAGGGGTCGAATTTATCCGACCCGTTTCCTTGCGGGTTCAATGAATCGAACTCCTACAACAGAATAACCCCGGTGAAGCAAGGCTTCACAGAGTAGGTAAAAATAATATATCTTTCTTTGAAAGATATCGCCTATGGCAGTGGCAGTTTACTATTCTATTTATCTATATCTATTATATATATTAAAGCAATTACTGTGCCAATTTAAAATTCTTATAATATTTTTAGTTATAATCATGTTGTAGGGGCACAATGAATTGTGCCCTCACCATATTATTACCTAATTTCTCCTAGGGGCACGATACATCGTGCCCCTACATTCTTTTTTTTACTTTTTGGGTTACAATCGTTTTCATATGATTTTTCTAATCTATTTTCTGTTAATTGTGCTACTTCTTCCCACTTTTATTTCAAAATACCGTGCAATTTTTTCTCAGTTATCAATGAACCTTCCTATTAGATATGCTTATATTTTATTATTAAATACTTTACCTTTTATTTTACCACAATCTCTTCCTATCTTCCTTCTTTTTTCAATTAAAAATTAGAAGATGTTTTTTACGCTAATAAAACCCTCATCTTCCCCAAACATTCACAATTATTACCCCAGCCAGAGCAAGAGCCCCTCCCACTAATGATAAAAAGAAAGGCATTTCCCCTAACCATATCCAGGCAATTAATATGGCTAATGCCGGGGATAAATAAAGATAGCTCACTGCTAAAGAAGCTGGAATTCGAGAAAGGACATAGGTCCAGGTAATATAAGCTAAGGCGGCCGGGAAAATACCCATATAAATAATGGCCAGCGTTGCCTCAATCGGTGCATTTTTTATATTCTGAAATAAACCTCGTGAAAAAAATATTTGGAAAAAAGTACCGCTCCAGATTGTGTAAGTTACAAATTTTAAAGGAGAATATTTCTTTAAATAAGGTTTTTGCAAAACAAAGTAAAAACTCGTACTGATGGCTGCTAATAAAATCAAAAAAGCTGCTGGTTCAAATCTAATTCCTTCACCTTCTCCCCTGGCAACCAAGCTTACTCCCAAAAAACTGATTGCAACTCCTATCCAGCCCCAAGTCTTAATCTTTTCTTTTAAGATAAGCATAGCCAGGATAGCAGTAAAGATGGGAACAGAGGCAATTAAAAGACTGGCAGAACCAGCAGTTACTTTTAATTCTCCAAAGGTGAGGGCAAGATGATAAACAGTTATACCTATAAAGCCAAGAAAAAATATTGCGGGCAGGTCTTTTCTTTCAGGTAAAGGCATGCGGGTAATTATAGCATAAACTAATAAAACTAATGAAGCTATTAAGAAACGGAAAAGGACCAAATTTTCAGGACTGTAGGCTTTTAAGCCCGCTCGAATACCTGCAAAGGCAGAGGCCCAGAAAATTAAAGTTGTGATTATTGCCATTATAATGCGAAAATCGATAGATATCTTTTCCTGTCTACTATCTTTTTTGTTCATATCTTACTTCCTTTATAATACTCCTTATATTTTCAATAATAGATATTATTAGGTAAATAGAAATAATTACTACCACCAGATTTTGCGAAACAATATACATTTCTTTAAAATATAATCTGGTAAAGATAATAACCGTAATTCCCAAAAAACAAACAGCGCCTACGTACTTTCCTATTTTATTTTTAATTATTTTCTTCTTCAAGAAAGAAATATAGCCAAAGGTAATAAAAGAAAATAAAATTAAAAATATAATATATGCAGACACCATTTGTTTTAAGTACCAAAGCACAAATATTGATAAGACTACCATAAAATCAGCTATAACGTCAAAAATATCCCCTCCTTTACAGCTGCTCTCCGCTTGTTTGGCTACCATACCATCAATTATATCTGACACGCTGATTAATAGT
>JABUBQ010000161.1_pt1 | contig 11053 bp, 10 predicted proteins | sample 7240351 | NCBI WGS metagenome assembly JABUBQ01 (sample SAMN07256348, study PRJNA390944) | subsurface metagenome | isolation source: Methane hydrate marine sediment | place: Pacific Ocean: Eastern North Pacific, ODP site 1244 | collected 2002 | reverse complement strand
ATCTGTAGGGATTTTCCTTTAGTTTTTCAATAGCTTTATTCCCATATGTTTTATAAATCTTAACTGCATATCCGGTAGTAATCTGATAGGATTGCAAAAATATCATCACTCTTTTAATTTCTTTATGTTCTTCCCAGGATTTACTGATCATCTCCACTCTTTTTTCAGCAATACCCTCCACTTCAGTTAGTCTTTGAAGGTCATTCTCCAGGACTTCCAAAGTTTTATTGCCAAACTGTTTTACTATCCTATCTGCAGTTGCCGGACCGACTCCTTTAATTAATCCGGAACTTAAATATCTTTTTAAACCAAGCAAAGAAGTAGGTAAAATTAATTGGTAATCACTAAAACTAAATTGCCAGCCATACTTAGGGTTATTAACCCATTCCCCTTTTAATTCGCAAGTTTCACCTATGTTTATGGAAGCCATATTCCCCACGATGGTGGTTAATTTTTCTTCATTTTTATCCACACTTATCTTCGCTATCACATAACCATTTTCTTCGTTTCGATATACAATTTTCTCTATAGTTCCGGTTATATTTTCCATTGTTCTCCTTTAATTAGTCGTTAGTTTTAAATACAAGTTTTCAGTTGTCAGTTTTCGGTTGACAATTGCAAGATACGAGATGCAAAGTGCAAGTTCATTTAGTTACTCGGTTAACCAGTTTTCCAGTTATCCAGTTAATATAGTAATACACCTCTGCTCCTTGTAACTTGTGACTCACAACAGGGTAACTGGTAAACAGGGCAACTGGCTAACTTTATTTTAAATTATTTTCACATAAAATTTTCTTGTACGTGGGCCATCAAATTCACAAAAACATATTCCTTGCCAGGTTCCCAGAAGGAGATTATTATTTTTCAGTGGTATATTTACCGAAGACCCTATGATACTCGCCTTGATATGGGCTGCAGAGTTCCCCTCTGAATGACTGTAATTATCATCAAAAGGGATTATTTTATTTAACTCCATAACTATATCCTGCTTAACACTGGGGTCAACATTTTCATTTATAGTAACTCCCGCAGTAGTATGGGGGACAAAAACACAACACAGTCCTTCCGCAATTCCGCTTTCACTTACAACCTTTTGAACTTGAGTGGTTATATCTAAAATTTGTGCTTGAGTATTAGTTTGGATAGTAATTTCCTTTAACATAAATACCTCTATTTTGGTTAGTTGGTTTAATACAGAATTCTTAACTGATTAACTAAACAGCTAGCTAACTCTGTCTCGGTACTCAATACTATCTTATCTTCTGTATTTTTTTTTCTTTCTTAAACTAATTAACCAGGTAACCAATTAACCAACTAACTCTATCTAAACATTTTTACTAATAATTTCTTTACTTTTCTTAAAATCCCTATCAGAGACTAAAATGCTTACTTCAGCTAATCCATCAACGGTAAAAGGATATATTGAACGGGTGATATCTGATTGCAGGATGCATTTAATATTACAGCTCGCTAACAAACCCTCAATAGCAAGGGCTTCATCTTCACGTGGAACTCGACAGAGTTCAACGATTTTTATGTCTTTGTCTTTCTTTTCTGCATTTTCAGACAAAATATTTCCTCCTCTTAATCAATTCGCCGATTAAATTAGTCGTTAGTGAATAGTAATTCGTATCGAGTATCGCGAATGATGGCACTCAATAATACTTGAGTGCCACCCGTTAAAAAAACTAAGATTCAGGTGTAGGGGCACAATGAATTGTGCTCTTCCTGTTTTATTGTCTTTTGATTACCCTGGGCACGATGCATCGTGCCCCTACAACACATTACTTATTACTGTATTTTCTATCCGCTATGCGCTGTACGCTCCACTTAACCTCTTCATATACCTCTTTAAGGGGAACTTGGTGTTGTTTAGCCATTTTCTTGCAATCTTCATATTCGGGTGAAACGTTTTTGATTTCCCCTTTAAAAATACCAACTTTAACCCTAATTTTACCATACTTTGTTTCGGCAATAAAATTCTGCTGAGCCAGTCTCAATCTTTTTACTTCTCTTACTCTTACTCCTAAAGTAGTGGATTCGGAAAATAATACTTCCAGTATTTCCTTGAGATTTTGTTCGTAAACAATAATACTAAGCATGTGGGCAGGGCGGTTCTTTTTCATTTGAATAGGAGTCAAAAATACATCTAAAGCCCCTTGAGAAAATAATTGGTCCATAATATAATCATAAAATTCCGGGTTCATATCATCGATATTGGTCTCTATCAATACAGCTTCATCACTAACGTAACCATCTTTTAAGTTCTTATCTTTTAATATTTTCTCACCTATGCTTACCCTTAAAAGATTAGGAATGGTAAATTCTTTCTCTCCTGCTCCATATCCTATTCTTTCTATTTTCATTAAGGGCCTCTCTCCAAAACTTTTGGCTAAAGTGCTGACAATTGCTGCCCCAGTCGGGGTAATCATTTCACTTTCAATCCCTCCGCTATAAGTTGGGATATTCTTTAATAATTCTAAAGTAGCCGGGGTAGGAACCGGAATAACACCATGAGCACATTTAATAAAACCCTTTCCCACAGGCAGGGCGGAAGAATGTATTTCTTCTATTCCTAAAGTTTTTATTCCTATAACTGCAGAAGTAATATCAATAATACTATCCAATCCTCCAATTTCATGAAAATGAATTTTATCTATATCTTTCCGGTGAATTTTAGATTCAGCTTGAGCTATATTAAGAAATATTTTTTTGGTTTCCTTTTTAATCTCTTCATCCAATTTGCTCTTCTCAAGGATGGTTAAAATATCTTTAAACCTTCTCTCCACTCCTTCTTCTTCTATCTTTACCTTAAACTTAGTAGCAGAAATTCCCTTTTTTGCTACTTTGTTTACCTCTAATTGATAACCGGAAAGACCTAATTTTTTTAGTTCCTTTTCTAATGTTTCTATTTTTAATCCTGCATCAAGCAGAGCACCGACTGTCATATCCCCGCTGATACCGGAAAAACAATCAAAATAGGCAATCTTCATTGCTTCACCTCATTTAACTGGTTAATTAAGCTGGCCATATAACCGGCTCCAAATCCGTTATCAATATTTACTACCGCTAAACCAGGGGCACAACTATTGAGCATGGTTAATAGAGCAGATAATCCTTGGAAACTCGCCCCGTAACCTATGCTGGTAGGAACTGCAATTATAGGTTTATCTACCAAACCTCCTACCACGCTGGGTAAAGCCCCTTCCATTCCTGCTACTACAATTAAAACATTGGCGGCTAACAATTTTTTTGAATTGGTTAAAAGTCGATGAAGACCTGCTACTCCAACATCATAAAGGCGCTCCACTCTATTGCCCATCAACTCAGCAATAACTGCCGCTTCTTCAGCTACGGGAATATCTGCAGTACCGCCACTTACCACTAAAATAAATTTAGAACTAACTTTCTTCTTTTCTTCTACTGCTACAATCCTGGCTTCTTTAAAGTAAGTTACTTCGGGAATAATCTTTTTAATCTCTTGATATACTTCTGAAGTAGCACGGGTAGCAACAATCTTACCTTTGGTTTCCTTTATTCGTTTTACAATTTTAGTTATCTGCTCTAAAGTTTTACCCTGACAAAAAACAACCTCGGGAAAACCTTTTCTTAATTGCCTTTGACTATCTATTTTGGCAAAACCCAGGTCATCATAAGGGAAATGCTTTAACTTCTCTAACACTTCTTCTATTTCTATTTGACCGGATTTAAATTGCTGTAATATTTTCTCAATCTCTTTTTTATTCATTAATCAGTTCTCGACTTTCTCATTTAATTCTTCATTCATACTCCCGGTTCGGTATCCTTGCAAATCAAGGGTAACATAGACAAATCCTAATTGTTTTAATTTAGAGATTATCTTTTTTCTTAAATCTTCTTCCACTAAAAATAGAAGGTCTTTTTCCCCTACTTCAATTTTTGCCAGCTTTTTATGGCACCTTACTCTTACCGGTTCAATTCCCAGATCATGAAAAAATCCTTCGGCCTTTTCTATTTTTTTTAACTTTTCTAAAGTTATCTCATCTCCATAAGGAATTCTGGTGGCCAGACAAGAATTGGAAGGCTTGTCCCAGGTGGGCAAATCCATTTCTTTAGAAAGAAGACGGATGTCATCTTTGCTAAGAAGAGCTTCTTGCAGGGGGCTCCTTATCCTTAATTCTCTAACCGCCTTCATCCCCGGACGATAATCGCTAAGGTCATCATAGTTAGAACCATCTGCTACAAAATTCAAGTTAAGTTCTTTAGCTATTTCACTTATTCGGCTAAATATTTCCTTTTTGCAAATATAACATCGCTCTTTAGGATTATTGACAAATTCTTTATTCGATAAAATATCAATATCAATAAACAAATGCTTCACTTTAAATTTTTGCGTCATTTTTTTAGCATCAGTTACCTCGCTAAGATGATGGATTTCTGACTTTACAGTTACGGCAGTAACTTTGCCCCCCAATTCTTCTCGGGCTATTTTTAATAAAAAAGTACTGTCCACTCCTCCCGAATAAGCAATTAAAACACTTCCCATTTCAGATAATATTTTTCGTAAATTGTTTAATTTTTCTTTTTTAATATTCAATTCCTCTTCTTGCCTCCACCCCTTTTTGATAAGGATGCTTAATCTCTTTCATTTCGGTAACTAAATCGGCAATTTCTATTATCTCTTCAGGGGCTCTTCTTCCGGTAATAACTACTTCTACATTATCGGGTTTTTCTTTTATCTCTTGAATAACTTCTTTTAAATCTAATAACTCATAATAAAGCGCCATATTGAGTTCATCGAATATTACTATATCGTAATCACCGCTTTGCATTCCCACTATGCCAAGAGAGAATGCCTTTTTTGCTTCCTCATAATCTATCTTTTTTGCTTTCCCTTTATGGATAAATTCTTTGGTGCCAAAGGTTTCTAAAGTTATATTTTGTATTAATTTAACCGAATGAAGTTCTCCATAATCCCATTTTTTCATAAACTGAACTATTAACACTTTCATATTTCTGCCTGCTGCCCTGAGTGCTAAACCTAAGGCGGCGGTAGTTTTGCCCTTTCCATCACCGGTATAAACTTGGATTAAACCTTTTTCCATCTAACTTACAACCTCCCATCTTTTTCAATCCAAAGCATTTAAAATTATTATACCAAAATAATTAATAAAAAACACACTAATTTAATATAATATCGGGTATAACGGACAGGATATTAGTTATCCGGTTAGCCAGTTACCCAGTTCACCAGTTAAAATACAGGTTACAAGTTGCAGGTTGCGAGTTACAAGTTAAAAAAACTTTAAGAGTGAACTAAAAGCGAAAAGCGCAAGAATAAATTCGTATCAATATTACATTAGGTTCCTTTTTTGTCATTGCGATAGAAAAAAGTAACATTCTTCTTTCTACCTAACTACCCCACTAAAGTTTACACAAACTTTTTATAGATACAATAGATACAACAACTGCAAAATATATTGTAATTTTTCAGCTAATGTATTATAATTTTGTTAATTGAAAATTAAATATTTAGAAATAAGCAGATTAAGGGAAGAGTGGTGAAAATCCACCGCAGTCCCGCTACTGTAATGGGAAACGAAAGCTGTAATAGGCCACTGTTAAGCACTTTCACTTTAGTGATAAATGGGAAGGCACGGCGATTAGATTGACCCCTGAGCCAGGAGACCTGTCTGCTTAGACGAACCAATCACTTCTTCGTGGATAAGGAGGTGTTATTTTTATTTATATAATAGTGAAATTAAAAAAACAAAGTGATTTTAATCATTTTAATCTAACCAACTAACTAAGTAACCAATTAACTAAATTAAGGAGATTGATCATGAAAATTTTTAAAAAATCAATTTTAGTTTTTACTTTTTTATTTCTTATATTAAGTTCTTTACTCTCATTTAGTTTCGCAGAAGCGAGCAATTACCCTTTAACCATAATCGATGATACCGGTTCAGCAATTACAATTCCCCAAGAACCTCAGCGTATTATTTCAACTGCCCCCAGTAATACCGAAATATTATTTGGCTTAGGACTTCAGGAAAAAATTGTAGGAATAACAAACTATTGCAATTTCCCGGAAGAAACTAAAAATATTGAAAAAATCGGAGAAATATCCCCCTTAAATTTTGAAAAAATTATTTATTTAAATCCGGACCTTATTTTAGCTTATGCCGGATTCCAATTAAAAGAAATCCCACGCTTGCGAGAGCTAGGACTAAATACCATAGTTCTTGAACCTTTGACCCTTGAAGATACATTTAAGAGTGTAAAAATGATAGCAAATGTTTGCGGAATATCTGATAAAGGTTCTTTGTTGGTAGATAATCTGACACAAAGGGTTAATATAATTAAATCCAAAGTTTCAAAAATTCCTATTTCTTCCCGCCCTAAAATATTTGTCGGAGGTACTTTTGAGACTATCTTTACCCCGGGAGCAGGCACACTGTTTAATGAACTGATAACTTTAGCCGGGGGGCAAAATATAGCTGCTGGTTTTTCTTTCTGGAAAAAAATAAGTCCGGAATTTGTTGCCCAGGCAGAACCGGATATCATTATTGTCCCTGTAGGAGCAATGAACCAGGGAGAAGAATCAAAGATTAAAAACAATATATCCCAACGTTCTGGCTGGTCTAATATACCGGCTATAAAAAATCAAAAAATCTTTATAGTAAATGAAGACCTTTTTTATCGCGCTGTCCCAAGGCTTGTAGACGGACTCGAATTATTATATGGAATTTTCTATGAATAAATCATTAACAGAAATAGCCGGTTATACCAACTGGCGAAAAAAATTAATATTGATGCTTCTGGTAGGAAGTCTAAGCATCCTGGGAGTTAGCCTAATTTGTCTTAACTTTGGAGTGGTATCTATTAATCCTAAAGATATTATTTCTATCCTCTTAAATGGCACACAGGATAAAACCAAAAATCTTATTATCTGGCAACTAAGGGCACCTCGAATCGCTTTAGGTGTCATTACCGGTGCTGCTTTATCTACCGTAGGAGGAGCTTTCCAGGGAATTTTAAGAAACCCCCTGGCTGATCCCTATATTTTAGGAGTATCTGCGGGTGCTGCTTTGGGAGCATGCATCGGTATTGCCTTGCAGCATGTTACCGGTTATCTTTTTGCTTCTTATCTTCCCTTATTTGCTTTTATCGGAGCAATGCTCTCTCTCTATCTGGTATATCAATCTTCTAAAATCAGTTATTCTGCCAATTCCACCGGACTACTTCTTGCCGGAGTAGCTATCACTTTTCTCTTTTCTGCACTAATAACTATTCTTTTAGCCATCTCTAGAAAAGAATTACAATCTATGGTGTTCTGGCTTATGGGAGACTTATCTGCTGCTAACTGGAAAAAAATAAGCATAATTACTATACCTGCAATAATTGGCTGCCTTCTGTTGTTCTTTTCTTCTTTAGATTTAAATGCCTTATCTCTGGGAGAAGAAGAAGCCCTTCATTTGGGAATTGATACAGGTAAATTAAGAGTCCGTATCTTTCTAATTGGCTCCATAATTATTGCTTCCGTGGTCTCCTTTACCGGTCTCATAGGATTTGTAGGACTTGTAATTCCACACATTGCCCGGCTTTTAGTGGGACCAGACCATCGAATTATGCTTCCTGCCTCTGCTTTCTTGGGAGGAATTTTTCTTATTCTATGTGATGTATTGGCTCGAATTGTAATCGCACCCACTGAAATACCTATCGGAGCAATAACTGCTATAGTCGGCGCTCCTTTGTTTATTTATCTTTTAAGGAGGAAAAATAAATAATATGGCTGATAACAACAATATTTTAATTTTAAAAGGAGTTCACTTCTCTTATAATGATAATAGGGAAATATTATCAGATATAAACTTTTATCTACCAAAAGGAGAGCTGTTAGGAATTATCGGACCTAACGGCTCCGGAAAGACTACTCTTTTAAATATTATTTCAGGAATATTGAAACCAAAAAAAGGGGAAATATCTCTCCTCAACCAAAACCTTAATAAACTTCCTGTTGAACAAATTGCCAAATTCATCTCAGTAGTACCTCAAGATACCTGGGTTACTTTTAACTTTAAAGCGAAAGAAGTAGTATTTATGGGAAGACTGCCTTACATTTCTCGCTTAAAGGGAGAAACCCTTGAAGATTATCAAATATCTCGAGAAGCAATGAAAAAAACCCACTCTTTGTCCCTTTCTGAAAACAATATTCAGGAAATAAGCGGAGGCGAAAGACAAAGAGTCTTTATTGCCAAAGCCTTTGCTCAAACTCCTCAACTTCTTCTCCTGGATGAATTTACTTCACACTTGGATTTAAATTACAAATATGAGATGTTGAATCTTTTAAAAAAGGCTCTTAAAGAAGAGGGATTAACTATTATTTCTGTCTTTCATGACTTAAATTTAGCCAGCATCACTTCTCATCGCCTTCTCCTTTTAAATGAAGGTAAAGTAGAAAAGATAGGAGCTCCTCAAGAAGTACTTACCAAAGAAATTATACAAAAGGTATATGGAGTTAGACCAATATTGATAAACCATCCCATCCTCGAAGTTCCACAGGTAATAATGTAAATATAATTTTTTATTTAATCCCTAAAATACAGACGGTTAAAAGAATAAAAACTTCCACGATTTCATTTATAGCTCCCAATATATCTCCGCTTATGCCCCCAATCTTCTTCTGACAATATTTTAATATCAATAATACTATCCCTGTTCCTATAATCACCAGAGGTAGAAAGTATAATTTAAATAATAAAATACCTACAACTGCCATAGTTAAGCTGGCAAAGATAACCTCTCTCCAGCCAACATAATCCATAAATAATTTGCCAATACTATTTTTCAAGCGGACTGGTTTACCTAAAAAAGCGGCTATCACCATACTCCAACGTCCTATAGCGGGAGTAAAAAACAAGGCTGCATCTTCTAACAATAAAGGCATCTCTACCAGAAGGACAAACTTCAACAATAAAAGAGAAACTAAGGCCACTACCCCTTTAGCTCCGGTAGAACCATCCTTCATAATCTTTAGTATTTTTTCTTTATCGTGTCCTCCCAAAAATCCATCTACACTATCGACAAAACCATCTAAATGCAGCCCTCCGCTTAACCAGATCCAAACAATTAGAACTAAAGTATCACCTATAAGCGGAGAAATAGGAAGATAATAAAATATACGTCTTAAAACTACCAGCAATACACCTATTAACATCCCCACAAGTGGAAAGAAAGCCATAGAATTAGCAAAATTTTCTGTTAATACTTCTTCATCTTGATTAGTATTATTAGAAAGGGGAAATGAAGCTATCGGGAAAATGGTTAAAAAGCGTATGGCCAAAGATAAATCTCTTAAAATTTTCATTATTTTATCAGTCCTTTATCTTTAATGGTATCCCTGAGACCATCATAAAAACCTCATCAGCTTTTTTGGCAATTATACTATTCGCTCTGCCCAAGATATCCCGATAAACTCTTCCCAGAGTATTATCGGGGACTACACCCATACCAACTTCGTTAGATACAATTATTACCTGAGCAGGCACTTTATAAGAAATCTCAGCTAATTTTTTAATTTCCGATAAAATCTCTTCTTGCCACTTGGAGTCTTCCACTTTATTCTCTTTTCTTAATAAGAGATTAGAAGTTAATAAAGTTAAACAATCTATAAGGATAACTTCTTTTTCTAAGCCTAAACGACTAACTAATTCTCTGATCTTTATTGGTTCTTCATGGGTCTCCCAATCAGTCGGTCTTCTACTTTTATGTTTTTTTATTCTATGAGCCATCTCTTTATCCAGGGATTGGCCGGTAGCAAGATAAGCTACTGATCTACTTAAATTAACCGCCATCTTTTCAGCAAAATTACTCTTCCCGCTCCTTGCTCCCCCGGTGATAAAGATTAATTTCCCTCTATGCATAATATTTTTTCTTCTTTCTATATCTTTGGAATCTTTTATTTATTATCTACTTTGGGCGTATTTCAATACGCCCCTTATCTTTATTTGTATTGTCTTTTATCTGTGGGCACGATGCATCGTGCCCCTACATTATCGCGGGTTCGATGAATCGAACCCCAACACATTACTTATTACGGGCAGACACAAGGTCTGCCCCTACTTGTACCTTACGAACTCATCTTTCTTCTTCTTTCTCTTTTTTCTTCACTATACGCTATACGCTGTACGCTAATTTAACACTAACGACTATTCACTATTCACTAACGACTAATCTATGAGCTTTTATTATCTACTCCGGCATCTGCAAAAGTAGCCATTTTAGTTAATACTTTAACCCCGGCATCAATAAAGCTGATACCCAAAGCAGCACCAGTCCCTTCACCAAGCCTCATACCAAGATCAAACATCGGAACTTTCCCTATAAATTTTAGGGCAATTTTATGCCCTTTTTCTACCGAATTATGACTCGCAAATATGTAATCCTTTACCAAAGGAGCTAACTTAATCGCAATTAAAGCACTTGCACAAGAAATAAAACCATCAATTACTATGGGAACTCGATGGGAAGCAGCAGCTAAAATACAACCCACTAAGCCCCCAATTTCAAAACCCCCTATTTTAGATAAAACATCAAACCCATCCTCTGGGTCAGGATGATTTACTTTTATCGCTTGTTTAATCACTCTTATTTTGTTTTTAAGTTGGTTTTCGTCTATCCCAGTCCCTCGACCGGTAACCTCTTCAACTTTAGATTTAGTTAAACAAGCTACCATAGCACTACTTGGGGTAGTATTGGCAATTCCCATTTCCCCTAATCCTATAATGTCGATTTTCTTTTTGCTTAATTCGTCTTCAAACACTTCAATTCCTGCAATTATCGCTCTTTCTGCCTCATCTCTACTCATAACCGGTCCTTTGGCCATATTATTCGTTCCATAGGCTATTTTCTTTCTTATTATACTCTCTCCCAAGGGAAAATCTTTAGCCACACCCATATCCACCACTAAAATCTCTGCTCCTATATGTCTGGCTAATACGTTAATACCTGCTCCCCCTCGAATAAAATTATATACCATTTGAAAAGTAACTTCCTGAGGATAAGCACTCAC
>JABUBQ010000160.1_pt1 | contig 11072 bp, 12 predicted proteins | sample 7240351 | NCBI WGS metagenome assembly JABUBQ01 (sample SAMN07256348, study PRJNA390944) | subsurface metagenome | isolation source: Methane hydrate marine sediment | place: Pacific Ocean: Eastern North Pacific, ODP site 1244 | collected 2002 | reverse complement strand
ACGCGGTCAAAAATAGGAGGAACAAATAACCTATCCCTTTGTCTCTTTTTGCGTCTTTGCATAGGCGATAATAAAAATAGGTGTCTGTCCCTATTTAATATTATTATATGTTTTTATTACAGTGCCTGCTCAAATAACACTTTTCACAAATAGGTTTATTGGGCTTACACCAGTATCTCCCAATTTCCCAGCAAGATAAATCAAAAATGCCGGGATACATCGGATTTAATTCTCTGGCACAATAAATTAATTCACCATCACTCGCATCTTTAGATATAAATTCTAATCTCTTGAAAACTCTCTTTACGTGAACATCCGGTGAAATATCAATGTTAATATAATCTTTCATGGGTATCTTAAAATCTCGTGCTAAAGTATTAGCTGCCATAGTAGCAATCTTAATCCCTACCCCACCAAATTCTAAAAACCTTCTCACTATGGTTGCACTCCTTGGATTATCCTTCCAAATATTTGAGGCATTACTACGATAATCATTGTTAATTTTTAGGATGGCAAGGTAAAAATATTTACCCATTATTTCGTTGAATCTATGAAGGCTTTTTCTTTTGAATGTTTCTATCATATCTTCTTGGTTAATTCTTAGTAGCTGTGAGATATCAAAACTTTTTATTTCTTCTGATATCTCGTAGGGAATTAACCAGGCTCTCTCTGCTCTAATTTGTCTATCCATTACACAAGCGAGAACAAAGGCATGAGGAAAATCTTTTAGATTGTTTAGAAGTTTATCTGCTTCTTTATTTTTAGTAAATTCTATGTACTTGTATGGTTGTTTGAATAACTCATTTCCCTTTTCTATTAAAATATTGATTATCTTCTCTTTTGAGTTAATCATATTTATATTTTTCCTTATTTTAATTTAAAAAATTCATAAGGCATAAGGAGTAGGCTAATTAACTTTATACTAAAAGTTAGAAAAAGTTACTGAATTATTGACTTGGTACATCTTCCTTATTTATCTAATTTAAAAGTAAAATATTAATTGTCTAAAAAAATGGGATGTGTCCATTTATTCTAAAGATAGTTCTACAATTCACATTTATTTACTCTGATTATTATATTTAGGCTGTGTCCTGCTTATAATCTCGATTTCTTTTTTCCGAGCCTCAGATATGCTATTCATTTGTTCAATCTTAATTTTTGTACCTGGGATATTACCCAAGTGTTCATTAAGCCGGTCCAATACCCTCCCTCTTTGAGCTACACCGATGTAATTAATTCTACCGCCTCCAGTTATTATTTTATAGACTACAGGCTTATTGTTGGGGAGGTTTTCAATTTCAGTTTTGTTAAACTTTACAATTCTAGTCATTATAAGATTCCTCCTATATACATTTTTACTTTCGAACAAGGAATTGATGGGCGTGGCTTTTAACATGCTCCTCTTCAGTAATTAGTTAGTACCATGACTTTATATTATTTCGCGACATAGAAAGATTTAGGGCATAAACTTTTGGCTAATTTTTTTCCATCATCTGTGAAAGGTGTATACCAACCAATCGATTGTACTTCAATATTAAAATATAAAGCTACTACTTGAACAAGTTTTGATCCTAATCCCATTTTCCTATATTTTCGATGTATCCAGACTAAACAAATCGACCAAATAGCTTCACCTTTCGGAAGTTTATTATCACCTGCATTCTCATACTCTTGCCAGGTAAACTTTTGGACATGGGCTCTTTTTCCAAGTTTTAGTAATCCAATAATTCGGATTTTTCTACTTAAAAGGAAAAGATGAACATTTCGTTTATCTAAATCCTCTCTAGAATGATACGGGGCAAAATCGAATGGTGTATCTCTATGAGCTAAAAGTCCGGCTTCTTCTGCACGTCTTTTTTGTGCAATAGGTGAAAAATAATTCACGACTGTAATTCGAAAGTCACCTTTCTCCCAGCATATTTTATCGCTTTTGATCTTTCGCGCAAAGACACCATTTACAATTTTGTCGTGATATATTCTATGTGCCCTTACATCTTCAGGATACTCTGGGACATACATCATTCCACATTTAGGACATCTCATAATAAACCTCTCAAACAATAAGGGAAAATAGGAGCACCCTCCCTCTTTTAACTTGATAGAGATAATCGGCACACTTATCATCACACATATAAGAGAAGTTTTCTTTTCCTAAATTATTTATAATTACTCTATGCCCACCCACATCTACAATGAGGGAGTTTTTATCTTTGCATCTTATGGTCACTCGCTTATTTAAAAAATGGTCTCGGCAATCTCTGATCTTACCTAATAGTTTATCTATCAGATAAACATTACAAATATCTTTTAACCCCTCTAAAGAAATCTCCAGATTATCCACCATAAACTTAGCCAGTTCCTTTTTTATTCCGGAATATCCTTTAAGGTTATTTTTCTCACAAATTTCTTTTAAATTACTGACGGTCAGCGTTTGAAGGATAGACAATTTTTCTCGTTTTTCACTCATTTAAAATCCCCCCTTCGAAATAAAAAACTTTCCATAATCCTTTCCCTTCCCATAAAGATGAACATCCACTCCACTACAACTTCTTTCCTATTCCACTTCTTGTCTTTATCCACCCTTTATTACCTCTCACATTATAGATTTGTCTTCTTAGGAAAATAGGTGTCTGTCGCTATTATCTATTATCTATCCAAAAATTGTATAGAATAATAAATAAAGTCTTGTAAAATTAATAATTATTCTTATTGAATATGTATCATTCATTAACTTTATATTTTTTATTTATATAACATATTTGGTAACCACATGGAAATTTCTGGTATATACGTAATAACAATTAATGATAATATACTTATTGCAATAAAAGGCCATATTCCTTTTACAATTCTTGAAAATGGTAACCCTGTTGACCCACTAGCTACAAACAAATTTAAACCAAAAGGCGGGGTAAACATTCCTACTGCTCCATTAGCAACCATAATTATTCCTAAATGTATTGGATCAATACCTATTTTCAATGCAATTGGTAAAAATATTGGTGCAAGAATAAGAATAAAAGCTACACCATCTACAAACATACCTGCTATTAACATAATAATATTCATTACTATAAGTATTATTATTCGAGATTCACTTAGACCTAAAATTGCTCTATCGAGATATTGTGGGATACCTCCTATTGTTAAAACCCAAGATAATGCTGATGCTCCAGCAATCATAATCATTACCATAGCTGTTGTTGCAGCTGATTCAACTCCACACATATATAATTTCTTAAAATCTAATTCCTTATATATAAACATACTAACAATAATTGCATAAGCAGCACTAACTGCTGCTGCTTCAGTTGGGGTAAAAATTCCTCCATAAATTCCACCAATTATAATAACTGGTACCCCTAATGCCCAAAAAGCATCCTTTGTTGAAAAAAATATTTGTTTTAATGTTGATTTTTTTTGAACAACAACTTTGATTTTCCGTGTAACTAAAATACTATATAACATAAAAAATACACCATATATAACTCCTGCCCCTATCCCTGCCATAAATAATGCTCCAACAGATACACCCGTTGCAGCACCATAAACAATCATTGTAACGCTTGGAGGTATTAGTAATGCAACTGATGAACTAGAAGTTACCAAACCAACAGAAAAAGATTCTCCATAATTTGCCTTAATCAAAGCAGGAAATATAATTGATCCAATCGCCACAACTGTTGCAGGTGCTGAGCCCGACATTGCTCCAAAAAACATACAACTTACAATTGTTGTCAATGCCATCCCGGCTCTAAATCCACCAACTAATTTATTTGCTAAATTCAATATTCTCTTAGCCATTCCACCACTGTTCATAATATTCGCTGCCAAAATAAAAAATGGAATTGCCATTAACCCGAACTTATCAAGTCCTCCAAACATTCGTTGAACAAAAGCAACAGGGGGAATTGAAGTAGCAATAATCAATGATAAAAACGAAGAACCATTTAATGCAATAAATATTGGGACTCCAAGCGCTAATAAAGAAAACAAACTAATAATCAATACTACTAACACTATTCCCCTTCTCTTTCTGCATAACATTCTTTAAATATGCTAAAATGATTTGAAAATACTTTATAAACATTAAAAAACCACCAATCGGTATTGAAATATACACTAAATACATTGGTAACATCATTGCAGGACTCAATTGCTTGGATAGTATAACACTACTGGTAATTTTCCATCCATAAACAGTTAAAACAATACTAAATAAAAGCCCAATTATTGCTATAATTAATTTAATAATCCATCTCATTCCTATTGGACATTTTGTTAAAAGAACATCAATTCCCACATGCTTTTGTTTTCTAACACATACACTACTACCAATAAACGTTACCCAAATTAATAAATATCTAGTTAATTCTTCAGCCCATTTTATAGAATAACCAAAACAGTAGCGTGTAAAGACATTTATAAATAAAAGTAAGGTTACAAATAATAAGGTCACACTTATAAAAAATTCTTCTATTCGATCTAAACTTTTTAATACATTCTTTAATCTTAAAATCATAAACCTTGTTATTCTCCTTAACTAAACATAGGATTCAATCTTATTGAATGCTTTTTTGCAATTACAATTTAATGAATAATTTATAATTATTTTTAAATATGAAAACATAATATATCCCATGCTTAGAAATCTAAACACGGGATATATTAAATAGAATTTTAGCAAATCGGTACATCACAAAAAAATTTTAATTTCATCTCAATGCACACTACATTTTGAATAGCATTTAGCCTAATCTGCATCTAAAAACTTTTTCAATAATTTCTTCCCATCTTCATCTAACATGTCATTCATTACTTTATATACAGGTGCAGCCTTATCTTTAAATGCTTCTCTCTGATCTTCAGTCAATTCTATAATTTTTGCTCCAAAAGCAATTATTTCCGGTAAATATTTTTCCTCGACCAATTTTGTAACTTCAGCCCTTTGTGTCGGGGCAACTTCACGAGCTGCATTTAAAATTACATTTTGATACTCTTCGGGTAATTGCTCTATCCAATTCTTGCTAAATGCTACTATATACCCTAGAAATCCATGATTGGATAAAGTAATATAATCTTGCACTTCATAGAATTTCATATTATAAATTGTTGCAATAGGATTTTCTTCTCCGTCAACTACACCCTGTTGCAATGCATTATACAATTCATGAAAGTCTATTGGTAGGGCACTTGCACCATATGCCTCAAACTGAGCTAATAATATTGGACTTGGCATAACTCTTATCTTTTCCCCGATGAAATCATCTGGATGCCTTATGGGAAAATTAGCGGTAAAACATTTGAAACCACTTTCCCACCAAGCAGCTCCTATCATATTATGTTCTTTTAATACCTCAAGTAATTCACTTCCAATCTTACCATCTAAAATTTCATGGCATTTTTCAGGAGAAGAAAATAAAAAAGGTAAATCGGGGATTGATATTCTCATATCAAAACCTGCAAAATTAGAAGACGGTAATGCTACACCCTGCACAATGCCTAATTGCATACCTTCTATCATTTCTCTACCTTTCCCTAACTGTTGAGCTGGATATACTTCTACTTTTACATTTCCATTTGTTTTTTCTTCTACAATTTCTTTAAATTTCAAAGCAGCACGATTATGTGGTGAATCTGGCATATAATCATGACCGAATTTCAAAACATATTGCTCTGCGTTTACGAACATTATATTTAAACAAATTGCGAACAATACTAAGCAAAACACTACAAATAACAAAGAATATTTGCGCTTATACATTTTAATCCCTCCTTAGATTTACTTAATTGATATTACATAGAAACAAAACTTTATTTTCTAAAACCACTAAGTAAATTTTTATTGTGCAATATTTTTATATTTTTTCCAATATATCATCTCCCTTCTTGAAGAATTAGAGTAAACTATTTCTTCACCTCCTTCACTAAGTTATATGTGTAAATTGTTACTTTATACATATTAAACTCATTTGACTATAAGTATCTTATATCTTCATTTATTAAAATTATTTCCTTTTTTAATTAAGTCCATTTTATCAACCAGATTTAATGCAGAATTTGGGCATATTTGAACACATAGACCACAACCATCGCAATTATCTATATTGATTTTGGCAATATTGTTCTCTTTCATTTCTACCGCGTCATATCCGCAGACCTTTACACAATTACCACAACCTATGCATAAATCTTCATCTAAAATCACTACTACCGGTGGTAATTCTGCCATCTCTTCTGTTGTTATAATATGCTTTAAAGCAACACCAACCAGTTCTTTTGTACTTTTATAACCTTTTCTAACCATAAAGGATTCTATCCCATTTATAATGTCACCAATTACCTTGTAACCTCGCCACATTACTGCTGTACCAATTTGAACTGTAGTTGCGCCTACCATCATCATCTCTATGGCATGTTTCCAGTTTGATACTCCGCCAATCCCGGAAATAGGTATTTTAACTGTTTGAGCAATTTGCGCAACAATACGTAGCATCACAGGATGGACACTAGGTCCTGAATATCCTCCAAATGCTGGAAGCAAAGGCCTTCCTGTTTCAACATCAATTCCAACAAGTGCTTGGATAGAATTTGTAGCTGCTATTGCATCTGCTCCGGAATCTTCACATGCTTTCGCAATTACTGTAATATCTGAAATATTAGGCGTCATTTTTGGCATTAATGGAATATTCGGACAAGCTTTCTTCACCGCTTTTACTTGTTCTGCGACAAGTCGTGGATTTTTGCCAATATTCATTCCAACATTAGCAGCTGGCATCGGACAGGATACATTGAGTTCAAAAATATCTACCAATCCTGTATCAGCTACTTTTTTAGCTAAATCTGCTGTATCAGCCGGATTTGGATTTGCAACAATACTAACTACCATTCTTGCTCCTCCTTCTACTGCAATTTTTAATTCCTTATCCAACCAATCTTGGACATTAACTGTTGAAAATATTTCATTATTTTGCATCCCAATAGGAATACCATTATATTTATATAAAACCATTCTTCCACATCTTGGATGTTGGAAAGTCTCTGCTGGTGAACCAATAGATTTACATACAACGCCACCTGCTCCTGCTAAACCTGCCTTCTTTAATGCTTCACCGCTCCAACCGAAAGTCATCGAAGCGGTTAATATTGGATTTCTAAATTTTACCCCCGCAAAATCAATACTTAAATCTGTCATTTCTGCCCTCCCTGTATTTCGCTTTTTAAATTCTTGGCAATGTTAGTTTTTAGATATTTATCGATACTAATAGCTGCTCCAACTCCCTCAGCAATGGCTTGTACAACAGTTGATCCACCACTTATAACATCTCCGGCTGCAAAAATTCCTGGTAGAGATGTTTCTCTATTTTTATTTGTTTTTATTGTTCCATTTGGGTTAACTTTTAAGTCTTTATTTTTAATAAATTCATTTTCGACTTTCTGACCTATTGCTTCAATAACAACATCAACATCTAACTGAAATTCTGTTCCTGGAATTGGTATAGGTTTTTTCCTTCCAGTTTTATCAGGTTTTCCCAATTTTGTTTCAACACATTCAATTGCTTTTACATTACCATTATTATCGCCTATTATTTTCTTTGGTATCGCTCTTACCCAGAACATAACACCTTTTTCCTTTGCCATTTTTACTTCCGATGGTATGGCTGGCATTTCTTCAAATGAACGACGATAAATTAAAAAAGTTCGCCTTGCACTAAAATTCACTGCGGAAATTGCAGCATCCATTGCAACATCTCCTCCCCCAATAATTGCAACTTTCTTTTCAGTTATCGGATTAGCTCCACGTTTTTTATTACTAATATCATTAACAAACTTTAAAAAATCTAATCCTCGAAAAACACCAGCAAGATTAATACCAGGTAATTTTAATGAAACTTGTGACCATGCACCTGTAGCTATCAGTATTGAATCATATGCTTTTTGAATTAATTCTTTAATTCCAATAGTAGTACTCGTTCTTATTTCAATTCCTAATTCCTTAACTTTATCATTGATTTCTATTAATAATGTTTTTCGTGGAAGCCTATATTGGGGGATACCATAAGCCATCATCCCTCCAGGGAATTCTTTTGATTCATAAATGGTAACTTGATAACCTTTTTCTGCAAGCCAAAATGCTGCACTTAAACCCGCAGGCCCTGCTCCTATAATACCTATCTTTTTCCCATTCATTTTTTTCGGTAATATTTTTTCAATTTCATCTTTATGCTCGATTTCATATTCAGCGACAAATTGTTGAAGTTTGTTTATTTTAACCGGTCCTAATGGTTCTGTTATACAACAATTTTGCACACACAATTTTTCTACAGGACAAACATATCCACATACTCCTGAAAAAAAACATTTTTCCTTAATTATTTTATTTGCTCCAATAAAATCTCCCATTTTGATCCTGCCGATAAACCTGGGTATATCCACTCCAACGGGACATGCTCTCACACAAAGAGCATTATCACATTCTATACATCTTAAAGCTTCAAAAATTGCCTCTGGCGATTGAAATGATTTTGTTTTCTCTTCACTATTCACATACATATTTATTCTCCTCTAAAATTATAATATCTATGTTTTTATCTATTGCTAAATAATTGCCAATTATAAATACTAATTATTCATAACCACACCATTCTAAAATAGTTAATGCTAAGATTTTTGTTGCAGAAATTAAATCACTAATTTTTACATATTCATCGGTAGAGTGCATTAATTCAGTTAAACCAGGTCCAAATATTGTTGTTGGGGTTTCGCCATATTTTATTAGATATCTAATATCTGCTGCACCTTCTCTCCCTGTAATTTGTGCTTTTTTGCCCATAACAGAGTAATATTTTTTATTTAGAGCGTTGACGATTGGATGATTTTTAGAAATTTCAGCAGGATCGCCACAATAACCTTTGAATTTAGTCAAGGGTGGATTATCTTTCAACCAGGAATCCGTTTTCGCATATGCTAAAATATGTTTAGCAAAATTTTGTTTTACAATATTTGTATCTTCACCGGGAAGTGTAGCAAAGCTACCTTTAAGAACACAAGCATCAGGAAAAGAACTGGGGAAAGAACCCGATCTAAAAACACCTACCATACAAGGAAGAGCATTTCTAACATTCGGGTAAAGAGAATGGCTTAATTTATTAATTCTTTTTTCTCCAAAATCAGATACAGCATTCATCACAGCATAACCTTTATCAATTGCATTTACACCTTCCCATGCTCTTTGAATTCCAGTCGGTTTTCCTCTAACAGTGATTTCGAACCATATTCTTCCTATACAGGCAGGCTGAATATGCATACTACTCGTTTCACAACATATACCTGCATCAGCTTTATATCCTCTCATTACACATGCCAGAGTTCCGTTACCACTTTGCTCTTCATCTACGGTATACTCAAGAATTACATCACCTTTTAGTTTAACGCCTAATTTTACTAAAATATCAAGAGCCATTGTCATTACAGCCAAACCACTTTTCATATCAGAAGCTCCTCTGCCATATAATCGATCTCCTTGAATATCCCCTGACCAAGGATTATGATTCCATGCACTTAATGGTTTTGCAGGAATAACATCTACATGTCCGTTAAAAAGTAATGATTTCCCATTTCCAGATCCTTTATATATTCCTACAAGATTTGGTCTATTTTTATATCCATTTTTTACAGGTACATATGCAGAATGTTTTTTAAGTTCATTGTGATCTGGTTTCCACATATCAACTTTCAGGCCCATTTCTTTAAGTTTTTCTGCAATAAATCGTTGAATTTTTAATTCATTTCCGGTAACACTGGAGAAAAAAATTAATTCTCTTAAAAACTTAACGATACTATCTTTATTTTTATCAATATTTTCTATAACTCTTTTTTCAATATTCATAAACGATTAATTTTCCTCTTTCGCTTTGTATATAGATACGTAAATATTCACGTTACTTTAACCCTTCAAGATTAAAATAATTAATGTTTCGCATAATCTAAACTTGGTATTCTGCTGTTTTAAATATTCTAATATAACCTTTTCGTCTAAGCTTTCTGGCAGAGATATTTTTATATCTACATTTGAAGATATTTGCTGCAATATCATGCCATTATATTATGTATTTCTTAACTTAAAATTATTTTTCTTTATATCCTAACATGTTAGATAATTGTTGGGTTGAACTAACCAAAATTTTAGTTAATCTTTCAATATTATTATTAGATATCCTATTTGATAATCCAACAATTGTAATGCTAGCGATGACTTTTCCATTGATATCTCTAATAGGAGAAGCAATCGCTTTTACTCCTTTTTCAAGTTCTTCATCACAAAAAGCAAAACCGTTTTCTTTTATTTTGCTTAAATGTTCTTCTAATTTTTTAGGGTCTACAATTGTTTTTGGAGTATATCTTTTAAGGGTTTTCTCATAAATAATTCTTTTAATTTCTTTAGGAGATTGGTAAGCTAAAATTACTTTTGAAGAGGAGGTGCAATGAAAAGGCATTTCCTTGTTAATTTCAACGGAAAAATGTGTATTTATAATTCGAGGTGGACGAACACAATCAATACAGATACTATGGCTATTATACCAGCCAGTTAAATAAGTAGTAAGTTCGGTCTCCATACATATTTTTTTTAAAATCGGCCTAGCAATTTCCCTAAAATCAAATGAATCATTAAATGAATTTGCATACTTAAGTACCTGTAATCCTAATCTATATTTAGAGGTGTCTTTTTCTTTACTTACTAAAGAACGATTTAACAAAATATTTAATATCCTATGTACAGTACTCTTTGGAAAAAGTAACTTTGAGCATATTTCAGTCACTCTCACACTTTCTTTCGCATTACTAAGATAATTTAAAATTTCTATTGACTTTTCTATTGAATTCATATAATTTATTTATCCTCATTTGTCTCATATTATGGAACAATGTCTCATATAATTAGTTTATCATAAAAAAACTAAAAAATCAATCTTTGTCTGAGTCCTGTCATTTAAGAATCAAAAGTGCACTGTTTTTCGATGATTTAAAATTCAAAAGTGCACTAACCTGAAATGTTAAAAAGATGTAATCTA
>JABUBQ010000159.1_pt1 | contig 11077 bp, 11 predicted proteins | sample 7240351 | NCBI WGS metagenome assembly JABUBQ01 (sample SAMN07256348, study PRJNA390944) | subsurface metagenome | isolation source: Methane hydrate marine sediment | place: Pacific Ocean: Eastern North Pacific, ODP site 1244 | collected 2002 | reverse complement strand
CGTGGGGAGGGCAAAGGATGTCAGCCAGACAATAACCATTACCGCCACCACATCCGTCGAGTTCTCCCTTGGCCGCTCGGTAACCCAGGGCATAATCATAACCGATGGGGTAACAGCAGTCGTGGGGAGGGCAAAGGATGTCAGCCAGACAATAACCATTACCGCCACCACATCCGTCGAGTTCTCCCTTGGCCGCTCGGTAACCCAGGGCATAATCATAACCGATGGGGTAACAGCAGTCGTGGGGAGGGCAAAGGATGTCAGCCAGACAATAACCATTACCGCCACCACATCCGTCGAGTTCTCCCTTGGCCGCTCGGTAACCCAGGGCATAACCATCTCTGACGGCGTAACAGCAGTCGTTGGGAGGGGAAGGGATATCAGCCAACCAATAAGCCTCACTGCCACCACCTCCGCTGAGGCCGCCTTCAGCCGCCCGGTGAGCCAGGGCATAACCATATCCGACGGGGTAACAGCAGCCGTTGGCAGGGCAAAGGATGTCAGCCAGAGTATAACCATAACCGCCACCACATCCGCCGAGTTCTCCCTTGGCCGCTCGGTAACCCAGGGCATAACTGTGTCCGACGGGGTAACAGCATCTGTTGGAAGGGCAAAGGATATCAGCCAGACAATAACCATCACCGCAGCTACCTCCGCTGAGGCCTCCTTTAGTCGTTCGGTAAGCCAGGGCATAACCATATCCGACGGGGTAACAGCAGTCGTTGGGAGGGCAAAGGATGTCAGCCAGGGCATAACCATAGCCGATGGGGTGACGGCAGCCGTGGGGAGGGGAAGGGATATCAGCCAACCAATAAGCCTTACCGCCACCACCTCCGCTGAGGCCTCCTTCAGCCGCCCGGTGAGCCAGGGCATAACCATATCCGACGGGGTAACAGCAGTCGTGGGCAGGGCAAAGGATGTCAGCCAGAGTATAACCATAACCGCCACCACATCCGCCGAGTTCTCCCTTGGCCGCTCGGTAACCCAGGGCATAACCATAACCGACGGGGTAACAGCAGTCGTTGGGAGGGCAAAGGATATCAGCCAGACACTGAGCATCACCGCCACCACATCCGCTGAGGTCTCCTTCAGCCGCTCAGTGAGCCAGGGCATAGCTATATCTGATGGGGTGACGGCATCGCCTACAACCTATATATCGGTAACCCAGGGCATAACTATATCTGATGGGGTGACGGCAGCCGTGGGGAGGGGAAGGGATATCAGCCAGACACTGAGCATCACCGCAACCACGTCCTCTGAGGCCTCCTTCAGCCGCCCGGTGAGCCAGGGCATAACCGTGTCCGATGGGGTGACAGCAGCCGTTGGGAGAGTAAAGGATGTCAGCCAGACAATAACCATAACCGCCACCACATCCGCCGAGTTCTCCCTTGGCCGCCCGGTGAGCCAGAGCATAACCATGTCCGATGGGGTAACGGCGTCTGTTGAGAGGGGAAGGAATATCGGCCAGACAATAAGCCTCACTGCCACCACATCTGCTGAGGCCTCCTTCAGCCGCCCGGTGAGCCAGGGCATAACTGTGTCCGATGGGGTGACAACAACGCCTTCAACCTATATATCGGTAACCCAGGGCATAACTATATCTGATGGGGTGACAGCAGCCGTTGGGGAGGGGTGGTCAAGGGATATCAGCCAAGGCATAACCATATCTGACGGGGTGACAGCAGCCATTGAGAGGGGAAGGAATGTCAGCCAGGGTATAACCATTTCCGACGGGGTAGCTGAACCTGAACCGCCACCTCCACCACCACCTGAAAGAGTGAAACTACCCCCCATGATTTATGTAAAGATGGATCTATTTGGACAGGTGGTTTTCTATCCTATTGGCAGTGATGGCGAAATCCTGGAGACAGTAGAAGCTACGTCCGAGGATGGTATGCTTACCATCACTATCCCGAAGGGCACCATTGTCTTGGATAAAGACGGTAACCGGCTTTCCAGCCTGACGGCAGATGTTGATGCCAGCCCGCCTCCAGCGCCTGAGGATACCCATATTATCGGGTTGGCTTATGTCTTCAGTCCTGACGGGGCTACCTTTGACCCGCCGATGACCTTTGCCTGGAGCTATGGCCCCGATACCTTGCCTGAAGGTGTAGCTGAAGAGGATTTGGTCATAGCCTACTATGATGAGGATGCTGGCGAATGGGTAGAGCTTCCATCCACAGTTGACCCGGTAACCCACACCATTACCGCTTCAGTCAGCCAATTCACCTCCTTTGCCATCATTGGTGCTGTAGCGCCACCGCCGCCACCACCTCCACCAGCACCAGCTGCCTTCTCAGTATCAAATCTCTCTATCCAGCCGGCAGAGGTTCAGCCTAATGAGACAGTAACTATCACTGTCTCTGTGGTCAACATTGGTGGTATGGAAGGGAGCTATACCGTAGACCTAAAGATAAATGGTGTAAAGGAGGTGGAAAGGAGCGTAACTATCGCTGCTGGTAGCAGCCAGAGCGTTAGTTTTAGCATAACTAGGGAGGATGCTGGCAGCTACAATGTAGTGGTGGATGGGTTGAGCAGTAGTTTTACCGTGATAGCACCAACTGAGCCGCCGCAAGAACTACCACCAGCACCGTCAGACAACTGGCCCCTGATTGGTGGGATTGTAGCTACAGTGGTAGTAGCGGGATTGCTCATTTTCTTCCTGGTTAGGCACAAAATTATCCCCTTGGTCTCCACGGCCCTGCCAAAATTCCGCGCCCTTGTCGCTCTGCTGGGAACGGCAAGACTAAGGATTACGCTGTTCATCAGACGCATAACCAGTTCCTTGGTCTCCACGGCTCTGCCAAAATTCCGCGCCCTTGTCGCCCTGCTGGGAGCGGCCGGACGACCAAAGATTGCGCTGTTCGTTAGACGCATAATTAGTTACATAATTAGCCGCCTAAAGCATTAAGCGCCCCTTCTGCTGGCACCATCGCTAGCGCTGGCACGAAGGACCAGGATGGTCATCTGCTGAGAGGTATTTACAAAACAAGCATCCCATTATATAATGCTACTAATAGTTCTGGCACGAAGGTCAACAGTAACGGCATAGTGCCTGATGTAAAGCCAGCGCCTTTAACCAAAAAATAGCATAGAAGGGGGTGAAAAAAGCAACTTAGAAAGCAGCGGACGCATGGCAGAGGAATAATGCCTTTCAAAATCAGAAATGAAAGGAGGAAAACAGAGCGATGACTAGAAATAGACTGATGATAGGGGTGGCGGTGTTAGTCCTGTTAGGGGCAATTGCCGTCTTTGCCTTTGGGCTGCCCCCCGAAACGACGGGCGTTGGTCAAGAGCGAGCCGTTGAAGAGACAATCGCTGTCTCGGATCAGCCCGCCGGAGAGCCGAATGTTGGCCTGGCGCGGCCCGCTGAAGAGGCGAACGCCTTCAGCATAACGGGCTATGTGACGGTAGATGCCTACCACTATGACGCGGCAACAGGGACCTATGTCCTCTTCTACCATGATGAGGGCTCAAACGTCATCACCGTCATAGGCATTGACTTCATTGCGAAGCAGCTAAGTGGTGCGGCGAGCGCCACCGACGTAGCGAAGTGGATTTCGCTTTCAAACGATGGGGGCTCGTCAGCAGCGTGGACAGAACTCCCAATTGAAATTAACGCCAGCGGGATGACCAGGGCGGTTGGCCTCTACGACCATACTCTTGGCACAAATACATATACAGTAGCAGCGACATTCACGGCGACGGGAGCGGTTACTGTCCAGACGACCGGTCTACAGTGGCTTGTTACACCAGTGAGCGACGGCAACCTTATGGCGGCAATGGATTTTACTTCAGTTGTACTTGCCGAATTTGACACGCTGACCATAACCTGGACGATAACTATCGGCTAAATCAAGCAGTGGGCTGACAGAAGAGAACACCACCAGGCAAAAGTCAGGGGTTTCAGGGTTGAGCCGTGGAGATGGGGGTTGTTTGGAGTACTAATTGGCGCGCTTCGTCACGGCCTAGTTGCCATTAAATCAGTTAGAAGCGTCATGGTGACTCATAGTAAGTTTGTGCCGGTAATCATCCTCTATTAGGATGCACCCGCTTTAGAGGCTCTTGCAGGCTGGGGCAGGGTGCTTATGTCATAATGTGGCTAGTGAAGGGGACTAATAGCGTGGTACATCAGGCTCTACAATAATAAGAATTCCATCAATGGGTATCATATATTGGGATACTTACCACTAGCTACCCAGATATAGGGGTTGACAATTCATATAAGAAGTAGTACCATTCCCGCTACGCTAATCTTATTCATATATGAACTACTTAACTCGAGCGACAAGTAAATTGCAGTGTCGGCTCAGGAGGCTATCGGGGGATGGAACAAGGGCACTGGAATGGTTAATGATATGGCGGTAGACAGTGCCCTTTTTGCGTTGGGCTATGTAGATAATCTAAAGAGGGTAATGCCTATTGAAAAGCATAATTGAATGTGGTAAGCCATTATGCCTTAGGTCGAGGGGCGATAAGGCAATCTTAAAAGAAAGGAGGTGATTATAGAGAGATGAAAAGGAAATTATTTAGTGTCCTGCTTGTCTTAGTGCTGGTGCTGAGCTTTAGCCTGGTCACGGCGGGGTCGGTGATGGCAGCCGAACCGCTTCTCGCCACTGTCGATGCTGAAGGTCGGCCACATCTGGTAGGAACAATCACGGTAGATGGAGATTCTGTTAGTTTCAACATCCGAGCGATTGGACAGGCTGATGATGGCGATGACACCAACACAAGCAAGTACTATGGCCAGACCAATTTCGACAACGAGTACTTTACCATAAGTGCCGCTGGTAAGTTTCTGAAGTATAACATGTTCCAGGGTAACACAACCCCCTATTGGGGAACCAGCTGGGGCGATGCAACCGATCCGCTTCCCAATGGAGTAACATTCAGTCAAGTCGAAGATGGAGACGATTTCGTATATGCTGTTTCGATGTCCTATGCCGCACTGGGAATCAGCGATGGAGATACTTTTGAGGTCCAGATTAAGGCACGTGACTTCAATGATGACTATGTCCAGAGCTATAGTGGTTACGATGGTTACGATGGAGAGTATAGCCAATACCGGGGGCTGTGGATCACGGACACGGGCATTCTTGAAGTGACAGTACCGCCACCGCCGCCACCCACTAAAGCTGACATTCTCAAAGAAAGGGGTGTTCCCGGCAAAGGGCTCGATAAGGCTCCCGGCCTCCAGAAGCCCTTTAACCCCAACTCAAAAGCAGCTGACCACGCTGGCAAGAAGGACTAGTAAAGTTTAAGTCCTTTTGAATTGTCGTGCACAGTAACCAGAGAGAGCCAAAAGGTCTTCAGACCACCCTATATTCCGCAGCTTTCAGGTCAGCACTCATGATGACGGTGCATAGCATTGTCCAACCGAGCCAACAAATCCTTATAGTCGAAAGGTTTGACAATATAGTCATCAGCTCCAAGCTCCATTGCTTTGGCCACTGACTCCGGCTCACCCCTGGCGCTCACGATTAGGATGGGAATATCAGGGGAACAGCGAATCTCCTGTAGAACTTCCATTCCATCGATATCACCAAGCCTCAGGTCAATGATAACCGCATCGGGGGCCTCACTGCTAAATAACTTGATTCCTTCGAGCCCCTTGGTAGCCGCTACCATCATTACATCAGGGCGATGGATTTCAAAACAAAGCCGAATAGCTTCTACAGTTGTGGGATCGTCTTCGATAAGCAAAATTTTCAACATTCACCTTCACTTAAAGTCTGGATGTCCTAGCTCACAGGCTCTTGACCCTTGACAGGCAGTGAGAAGCTGAATGTACTCCCCTTACCTAACTGGCTCTCAACCCAGATCCTGCCTCCGTGAGCTTCGACTATCTGTTTTGAAACGGCGAGCCCAAGACCCAGACCGGTAAATCTTTGCCGGTCTTGCTCTACTCGATAGTACGGTTTAAAAACCCTTGCTCGCTCTTCCTCTGACAGCCCGGTTCCGTGGTCCTCAACCTCCACTACAAGTTCACTGCCTTCAGCTCTGGCTCTCACAGTGATGCTGCTCTCTTCAGGGCTGAATTTCACGGCATTTGACAGTAGGTTTATTAGCACCTGTTCCAGGCGAGAGCAGTCTACTTCAATTGCAGGCAAGGTCTGAGGCATATCCAGAATGATTGACTGCTTCTGCTCTTCAATTAATCGCCGATATTGCGAAGCTGTCTGTTCAAGCAAGGCTTTGATATCCAAGGGTTCAGGCTGGATGGTGAAAGTGCCGACTGCAAACCGGGACAGGTCTAGAAGTTCGTCGAGACGGGAGGCTAGCGTTTTTGCCCCGTTCAGTACGAGATCGGCCAATCTGTGTTCACGGCTCTTAGGGTAACATGCCGTAATATCTTCCATGAGCCCAGCGGACGCAATGAGAGGAGTGAGCGGCGTCCGTAACTCGTGAGCCAAGATATTCATAAAGTGACCGCGAATCTTCTGTTCCTCTTCTAACTCTTCTCGCTGTCGTTTTTCTACTTCGTAAAGCTCTCGTAGTTCTTTTTCTATCCTCTTCCGCTCAGTAATGTCTATGACGAACCCTCTCAAGCCCACGGGTTTGTTGCCATGAATAATAGGAGTACTATATATGATAGCAGGGAATGTGCTGCCATCCTTCCTTAGTGCTGCGTATTCATTACCGCCTAATTCTTCCCCGCTCAATACCTTCTGAATATTCTTCTTAGCTCTATCTCGGTCCTCAGGAACAAGCATTTGAAGGACATTCAAACCCTTATCAAAATCCTCTAAAGTATAACCAAAAGTTTGAAATCCATGACGGTTGGCGAATGTGAAATTGCCTCTTTCATCAAATTCAAATACAGTTTGCGGCAAAAAATCAGCTAACTCTCTGTACCTTTCTTCGCTCTCCCGTAATTGCTCCTCTGCCCGCTTGCGTTCGGTGATATCCAGAAGAGATGCTACGCTCTTTTTTGTTCCCGAAATGACGTCGACGCTAAGAAGGACATCTTTGACATTGTCCTTTCTGTCAATGAACTGGAACTCATATTCCTTTGGCGCGGCATCAGGCTCAATTCTTCGCAGACGATGATACTCTTTCATCCGCTCTAAATCGTCCCTCACAACGAATTCCGGCCAACTCTTTTTACCCTCAATTCCCCTCTTGGAGTAGCCAGAGAGTTTTTCAAACTCTGTGTTTGCCAGAGAGATTGTCGTGTCTTCTTCGATGATCACTGTTGCCGTTCCGGTAGTTTCAAAGATGGTTCGATATCTGCCCTCTGACTCTTTTAGTGACTCTTCGGCCCGCTTGCGCTCGACAATTTCAGCACGCAACCGTTCGTTGACTTTTGCAAGCTGCCTAGTCCGTTCCTCAACCCGTGTTTCTAATTCGTCGTGGGCCTTTTGCAGCGCCTGTTCTGCCTGCCGGCGTTGCAACGCTACCGACGCCTGCTTTATAAATGTCTCTATAAGGCTTTGTTCTCCTAACTGGATCCCCTTGCGTGTAAGGATACTGGCATTGCCAAACAGTTCTCCACTCCAGGCAAAACCCATGGCATATATGTCGCCCAAATCGAGCAGTTTTTCAATCGCACGGCAAATGGTCCTTGGTATTCTCCTGAAGGAAAATTCGTACAGGCCCCCGGGGACCTTCACTAGCTTACCACTACTAAGACCGAGCCTGGCTTCGTCGTCTATCGTGAGAAACATGCCAACAGGGTGCCTTCCCAAGAGCCTAAGAACGGTCTCCATCTTTTCACCGAGCCCCGAGACTGCACGGACACAGATGCTATCAGCTGCCTCCTCGAACGAATTCACGATGATAATAGAGTTGCCCACAAGCTCCCTTAACTGTTTTCCTATGAATTCGTAGATATCCTCTTCGGGCGAAAGCTCAAGAAAACCTATTGCTGTTCTGGACAAAAATGCCAGGTCACGCATATACTTCTCGGTTTCCTTCGTCTGTTTGCCTGTGGTCGCTGAGCCTTCAAATTCAACAACGCGTCGGCGGATTTCCTCCAGTTCACGTATTAGTTGTTCTTTTGTCTTATCAATATCTCTCATTCTCGTCTCCTCTAGTTGGGGTGGTTGTGTGGGGTTACTGAATCCTTTATGCTTACCACACACTTCTACTACTTGCTACAGTGTATGTCAAGTCCATTGTGAGCCGCAGAAATATTCCCAATCTATACGAAGATAAACAGAGGGGGAAAGGGTCAGAGTCCTAATTGGGCGAAATGTTTAACACCCCAATTGTGTCATATTGTGACCGCCAACTGTGAATTTGTGGTGAATAATGCCCTGATTTTAATAGGTTAATCGCTTCGCGGCGCTTCAAGAGGACACTTTGTCGTTCGCTCAAATAGTAACGACGGTTAAAACGATAGTAAAAGAAAATACATTTCTTAGTACATATGGTCAACTTATCGCCTGAAGTTAGTGCCATTGCACTTTGGGCAAGGCGGGAGTGTGTCCGTATCGTCGTCTAGAGTAACTGCTTGGCCACAATTGGTGCAGTAATATGTACCTTTCCCTAGCTTTTCTCCTGTTGTTGGCATCTTACCCCCCTTTCATACTTCGACCGATGGCATCACCACCGATGTAAACATTGTACCACTTTTACATCCCTTAAGAATCTCTATCGTAAAACCTTGCGTATAATCCATGTTATACGCAGATCTCTCCCGTACGCAAGCATCGAACATTATGAGCCTATATTTCTTCATACCCGGTTTGCGTAAATATTGGGCCATTGACATCGTTGGAAGGAATAGTCTATCGTTCATAACAAAAAGAGGGGTGAACAAATGCAAGCATACTGCGTCAAGTGCCGCGCTAAAAAGGAAATGAAGGACGCCAAAAGCATAACCATGAAGAACGGGAGGTCGGCAACTCAGAGCGTATGCCCGACATGTGGGACCAAGATGTTCAGAATAGGGAGGAGTTAGGTCTGCCCTGACATCAGCGATACCCAGCCTGCTTTCTGTTCAAACCATACTCCAGAGGGCCGATGCTGTCTCTTATGCTAGTTCAACACGGTTACGAGTCACCCTGCCTAGCCATACCAGTTTCTTTCAGGGTTACACTGATCCTTTTGCTGGGTCTGATGCTTGACCTTGGCAGAACCCCAAATTTCTTGAGAGAGCTGGAAAAGGCACCCCCTGCCAATGGCTCCTCCTCTACTTTTTCTACCTCGGGCATATTGCCTAGCCTATCCAAGAAATTCACAAGCGAGTTATTGAATAGCTGGATTGTGATGACAGTACCCCGGTCCCAGGAGCCAACCATTTGCCGGATGCCAGAATGACTATCCTTATGTGTCTCCTCCAACTGACAAACGAATCTCAATAACCGGTCAGCGTCAGCAGTTGGAGGTATGACCAGCTCAACCTCGTTAATGAGGCTAGGACCTTCCTCCAGCGAGTGCTTATTTCGATAAACCTGCCTGATGGCTTGGGTAAGTTCCTCGCTCCTTACGTCTTTGAGGAGGAAGGCGGCTGCCCCAGCTTCCAGAGCCTCAGCTTGGTAATTCACACTCTCGGCCAACATGATGACATCGACATCACAATGTAGTCTCTTTCCTTTCAAAAGGCGGGTAGCCTCAATCCCATTTATCCCTGGCATGTGAGTGTCCATCAGCACGACATCTGGGGAGAGCCTCCTTATCTCGGGTAAGGCTTCCTCAGCACTGGAGTAGTCGCCCACGACCTCTATGCCTTCCTCTGGCTCTAGTATGCTCTGTAACCCTTGCCGAATGAGCTCGTGGTCATCAACCAAGAGTACTTTGATATCCTCTTTCATCTTTAGCCTTTTACCCAGACATATCAGTTGCATCCGGAGCTCTCTTGGTATCGTGCTCCCTTGCTATACTCTTTAAGATGCTCAGAATTCCGATAACCGTGCGCTGCACCTCAACGGGCTCTTACAGTACCATAGCAACATAAGGGTCCACTCGCCCACCACTGGAGTTCTCAATGATGGCGGACGGTTGAGGAGAAAGGTAACCACCTAACGTAAGCAGGTCACCCTCCTCGAAGCCCAAAGACTTGGCAAGTCTCCGTAGAATGTGAGCTGAGGGGAAACGCTCACCCCTCTCTATGCGACCCAGATGTGACGCTGATACGCCTGAAGTGCGGGCCAGCTCCAGTAGTGTCAGCGGTATCATGACCCTTCGCTGCTTGAGTAGTTTGCCTAAGTCATTCCTGCTATCTGTGGTCATCTGCCTTCCCGTCTTGAGTAATATAAAAAAGGTCATCGAGTTTATGCTGGGGGAATGCTTTAATTGCCCCTATAATGAATTTTTCGTTGATGTGGCGCTTGCCTTGTTTTACTCGGTAAACCTGGCTCACAAATATTCTCATCACCTTAAATAGTTCAGACAGGCTCCGGTATCTCCCATTGAACAACTCAAAAATGTTTGTTTCTATTCTCACGGCCGTTACCTCTTGCACTTCTTCCGTAGCGCCGAAGTATAGCCTTCACCCTGGCTACTAATACCAAGTAGCTGAAAGGCTTTTTAAGATAGAAGTCGGCTCCCGCTTCTACTGCTCTCATCCAGGCTTCACCGCTGGAATCCTTGCCCATCAGAATGATGGCGACATCATGAGCTTGGCGTAGCTCAGAGCATGCCGTCCAACCTTCTATACCAACCGACTCTTTATCCATAATAATCATATTGGGCTTGAACTCATCTAGCTTCAGCAGTGCTTCAGAGTAGTCAGGCACATCCGCTACAGTTAAGCCGGCTCGGCTTAAAATTGAGCCAAGCTCCCTTCTCAAAATGGGCTCACCCTCAATGATGAGGATGCTATCTGTCATCCTTCCCCTTAGTTTGGCAAGTTCCATATTGGATTGCCATATTATTACCACTCAAACGCCTATTGTCACTTTAACACTAAATAATATTTTTGTCAACTATTAGTGCAAAAATGTCACCAAAATTGACCTAAAAAGTGCCTACTATTCCTCTTGGCTTGCCCGGTCACTTTCACCTATCGTTAGGTTCAGAGCCTGTGGCCAGAAAATATTATCCTTTTGGGCACTAAAATTCATCCTATTGACTACTAAAATATTATTTAGTGTTAAAGTGACAATAGGCGTTTGAGTGGTAATAATATGGC
>JABUBQ010000158.1_pt1 | contig 11079 bp, 7 predicted proteins | sample 7240351 | NCBI WGS metagenome assembly JABUBQ01 (sample SAMN07256348, study PRJNA390944) | subsurface metagenome | isolation source: Methane hydrate marine sediment | place: Pacific Ocean: Eastern North Pacific, ODP site 1244 | collected 2002 | reverse complement strand
GTTCCCCGGGTCGTACCCTTTATCACAATATTTACACCGGGAAGAAGAGCTCCGTCGGGATCGGTGACCGTCCCGGAAATCCCTCTTTCCTGCGCAAATAGGGTAAGTTGAATACAGCAAAACAGCAACAAGGTCACCATTTTACTTCCTACGTTTTTTTTCATATTTGATAGATTTAAGTGATTAGTAACTGATTGTTGTTACAGGTTACGGAGTTACCAAGAAAAGCGACTTAACCGGAGCTATGTCTTCCTTGAAGGAAGAAGACTTTAATCAGGGAATGGTCACTTCGCCCGAAGAATTAATGCAGGGCAGGATAGCTGGAGTTCAGATTACTTCAAATAGTGGTGAACCAGGTGCCGGAGTAATGGTACAAATCAGGGGAGCAAATTCGATACGATCGAATACCATGCCCCTCTACGTCGTGGATGGAGTACCACTCGATATGCAGAACAGTTCACCGGATGGCGTTACAGGCTCTGGTATTAATACTGCAGCAAGCCCTACTAATCCTCTAAGTTTTCTTAATACGGATGATATCCAATCCATCGATGTTTTGAAAGATGCATCAGCTTCAGCCATTTACGGAGCCAGGGCGGCAAATGGAGTTGTTATTATAACAACTAAAAAAGGGAAAGAAGGTCAGACAAACGTCAGTTACTCAGGCTATGGCAGTATCTCTTACCTGCCAAAAAAGATCGATGTTTTATCGGCCGAGGAATATGTGAGGTTCCGCGAGGACTCACTTGGAAGGACAGAGGACCATTTTGGAGCTAATACCAACTGGCAGGATGAGATATTCAGAGCAGCTTACACTCATAGTCATAATCTTGCTTTAAGTGGAGGAACATCTCAGACTCAATACCGTGCTTCATTTGGATATCTTGATCAGCAGGGCATTATCGATAAATCAGATATGAAGAAGTATACAGGGAGGCTAAATATTTCGCAGAAAGCGATTAATGATAAACTTACTATTGAAGCAAACCTTACAGCCAGCCAACAGAACTTTAGCAGGCCCCCTATAGGAGGACGTAGCGGATTTGAAGGAGACTTATTATTAAACGCTATCATGACGAATCCTACGATGCCTGTCTATACAGATACCGGATCATATTTTCAACCTTCAGTAACAAAAAGAAATCCCAGGGCGATGATCGATCTGATTGATGATGTTACGAAAGAAAACAGGATATTGGCGAGTTTAACAGGATCATTTGAAATCATTGATGGTCTTGTCTTCAAGACCAATATTGGGATGGATAATACTGTTTCAGTTAGACGTGTGAACCGTAGCCAGCAACTAAACTATATGACCTCTCAGGGCGGTGCCGGAGATATCAATAATAGAGAACTTGCCAGCTGGTTGATTGAGAATACCTTACAATATTCCCGCACATTTGCTGAACATCACAAAATATCACTGCTTGCTGGTTTTTCGTACCAAAATTTTCTGATATATAACCGATGAAATTCAGTACACAAACAACCTGGACGGTTCTGATCCAACACTTTCCTCTCCTTCTTCGTATGCCGAAAGGAATGAGCTTCAATCCTTTTTCGGGAGGTTGAACTATAATCTGATGGAAAAATATCTTTTAACTGCCACGCTACGAAGAGACGGATCGACAAAATTCGGAGCGGAAAACAAATATGGAAATTTTCCTTCCGTGGCACTTGCATGGAGAGTCTCTCAGGAAGAATTTGTTCAAAATTTGAATGCTTTCAGTAATTTAAAATTAAGATTCGGATGGGGAATAACCGGAAATCAGGAAATTGGATCCAAACATTCGCTTTTTTCTATTGGTACCAGTAATGCTGCCAAAGCTGTAATGGATGGATCAACAATAGTTCCCGGATATGTTCTGTTAAAAACACCCAATGAATTTATTCAATGGGAAAGCACCACGCAAACGAATATTGGTGTTGATTTTGGCTTTTTCAGGGGGAGACTATCCGGAACGATTGATTTATTTTCGAAAAGTACTACCAATATGCTTCTTGAAACAGCAGCAAAATTGCCTGCTCCTACAGCACGACAGGTTGGTAATATTGATGCATCCATTATTAACAAAGGTATTGAGGTTGGCTTAACGGGCTATATTTTCGATAAATCTGATTTTGACTGGAAAATCAATGTCAATTTCTCGAAAATAAATAATACCGTAAAGGATCTTGAGGTTACCCAAATTGCTACGGGAGAAGCAAGCGGACAAGGGATGACTGGCGTAACAACACAGGTAATTACCAACGACGAACCCATAAATTCTTTTTATGGAAGGAAGTTCTTAGGATTGGATGAAAATGGTATAAGCATTTACCAGGATACCGATGATGAAGTAGGAGACGACATGATTATTCTGGGCTCTCCATTACCAGATTATACTTTCAGTATCAATAACACATTTGTATACAAACAATTTGATTTAAGCATTTTCATTCAGGGAGTGCAGGGAAATCTGATATACAACAATACCGCCCAATCCATTGGTACTGTTCCAAATATCAACTCAGGCAATAACACCTTTCCCGATGTTATTACCAGCGGGGAGAGCATATTAAATGCAAACCGGTTTTCTAACAGGTTCCTGGAGGATGGCTCTTATATTCGCCTGAGCAACGCAACGCTTGGATATAACTTCAAAGCTGATAACATTTCCTGGTTAAGTAACTTGAGGATATATATAGCGGGTAACAATTTATTCTTAATTACTAATTATTCTGGCTACGATCCCGACGTAAATACAGATGCAAACAAAGATGGAATTGCATCTATGGGTATCGATAATACAAATTATCCCAAAGCCAGGAGTTTTACTTTTGGACTTAATGTAACATTCTAAAAAATTAAGATTATGAAACTGGTAAAATATATTCTTCAGATAATACTCATAATTTTTCTGGGATTTTCATTTCCGGCCTGCACCGATTTGCAGGAAGAAATCCTGGATGAAACAAGTGGTGAGGATCTAATAAGCAAACCTGAGAACATTCCAAGCCTTGTTGGTCCGGTATATGCAGCTTTACGCGACTTATGGTGGCGTCAAAGCGTATGGGGTTTGCAGGAATCTACAACTGATGCATGCATGTTTCCAACCAGAGGAAATGACTGGTACGATGGTGGTGTTTGGCAGGAAGCTCATCTGCATACCTGGTCTTCCACCCATCGCGATATTAGCGACACCTGGGACAGGCTTTCCACCGGATTGGCAAGAGCAAACTATGTATTGTTGCTTCTTGATGATTTTGAAGAAACAGCAGAAATATCGCTTTTTAAAGCCGAACTAAGTTTTCTTCGTGTTTTCTATATGTATTACTACATGGATTTATACGGACAGTGTCCTTACAGGGAATACACAGAAACAGATTTCACAAAAAATCCGCAGGTATGGGACAGACAAACTACCTATGAATATATCGTTGAAGAAGTCCAACAAATCATTCCTGCATTGGGAGATAAAACAACTGTTCCTTATGGCAGAATTAATAAAGATATTGCCCGAATGCTTCTTGCTAAGTTATATCTGAATCAGGAAGTCTATACCGGAACACCTGCCTGGCCGAATTGCATTCAATATTGCGATGAACTGATTAACTCGGGAAGATATGCTCTTACCGATGATTACTTTAACATTTTTTCAGTGAATAACGACCAGTTCTTCACTAGTAGCGACGAAGCAATTTTTGTAAGCATTATGGACGATAGTGAAGATATGGGAGTTGATAACAATGTACAGTGGTTCCATCCTACCTTGCATTACAATCAAACCCTTGCAAGAGGATATTCTCCATGGAATGGATGTGTTGTACCGGAAAGTTTCTTTAATAAAATAGATACTGCAAATGATATAAGATACCAGGACGACAGGATTAAAGAAACAACGGGTGCCAACCTGGGATTCCTTGTTGGTCAGCAATATGATGAGAATGGCGTAGCTCTTGAAACCCGCCAGAGTGAGCCGCTGATTTATACACCCGAGTGTCCGCTTCCAACTGCTAATGAAGCTCAGGGGGTAAGGGTAATTAAGTATGAACCTAAAGTACCACCGATTAATTCGGCCAGAATCGACAATGATTTTATTATATGGCGAATTGCTGATGTATACTTGATGAGAGCAGAAGCACAATTCAGAATAAATGGTGGAGGCCTGGAAGATTTGAATGCAGTACGTATCATACGCGGGCTTGATCCTCTGGGAGCATTAACCGAACAGACCATTATCGATGAAAGAGGTTTTGAATTATACTGGGAAGGCCACAGGAGACAAGACCTGATACGATTTGGAATGTTTACCGATGCATGGACCGAAAAACCTGTGACCGATGCCTCGAAAGAGATATTTCCTATACCTCAGAGGGCTTTGGATGCCTACAATGATGAAGAGCTAATTTCTCAAAACCCCGGCTACTAATTGGTTCTAAAAAATAAACTGTCTCAACAGGATCTTACATTCGACATTTTCCTGATGAGACAGTTTTTTAATACAATAACAAATGAATAAAATCTTTTTCTTCCTTATAGTAAGTATATCATTATTGCTTGTTTCACTTTTTGTATATGCACAGAATGAATTCAGAATTGAGCGTGTGGAACCCCCTTTCTGGTGGGCAGGAATGGAGTATAATGAAATCCAGCTTGTTGTGTATGGAAAAAATCTTTCAGATGCAGAGGTAAGCATTGATTCAGAGGCAATCATTATCAGGAATATTCATTGACCCGAAAACCAAAAATATCTCTTTATTGATCTCACGATTCAACCGGATACAAAAGCAGGCGAATACACTATTAGTTTTTCACAAAGTAATAACCAGATCATCCACTATACTTATGAACTGAAAGAAAGAGATTTCGGTGAAGGGAAACATCAGGGATTGAACAGCAGTGATGTTGTCTATCTTCTAATGCCCGATCGTTTCTCAAACGGAGATCGTTCGAATGACACTGTAGAAGGAATGCTTGAACAGACCAACCGGCAGAATCCGGATGGCAGACATGGCGGAGATATTGCTGGCATAGCAAAGCATATCGACTACATTGCCGATATGGGTTTCACTGCTTTGTGGGCAAATCCCTTACTCGAGAATAATATGCCGGAGAAATCTTATCACGGATATGCCATAACCGATTATTATACTATCGATCCCAGGTTTGGAACAAATTCCGATTACCGTAATTTAGTTGGCTTAGCGCATGAAAAAGGATTGAAGGTGATTATGGACATGGTATTCAACCATTGCGGCACCAATCACTGGCTTGTAAGAGACCTGCCAATGGATGACTGGGTCAATCAATGGGATACATTTACCCGGTCCAATTATCGTATTGAAGTGAAGACAGATCCTTATGCATCCGATTATGATTTGAAATTGATGGGGAAAGGCTGGTTCGATGTTACGATGGCCGACCTGAATCAAAAAAATCCTTATGTTTGGAAGTACCTCGTTCAAAATTCTATCTGGTGGATTGAATTTGCTGGTATTGATGGCATAAGAATGGATGCCTATCCGTATACCGATAGAGAGGCTATGTCTGAATGGGCTATGACTATAAGAAAGCTTTATCCTTCTTTTACAATACTTGGCGAAATCTGGCTTCAAAAATCTTCGCATACGGCATACTGGCAGGATAATGAAAGGAACATGGATGACTATCGCTCTAACATCCCTGCAGTAACTGATTTTCGGACACACTATGCTGTTATAGAGGCACTGAGTGAAAAGGAAGGTTGGACCCAGGGATTAAGGCGTTTGTACTATGTTCTTTCACAAGACTTTTTGTATAACAATCCTGAAAACCTTCTGGTGTTTCCTGACAACCATGACCTGAACAGATACTATACGTCTCTTAACGAGGATTTTGACAAGTATAAATTAGGATTGGCCTTTCTTCTAACCACACGCGGTATACCACAGATCTATTACGGAACAGAAATTTTAATGACTGGGGAGGAACACAAAGGGCACGGTTATATCCGGCAGGATTTTCCGGGAGGATGGGAAGGAGATACAATTGATGCATTCAATGGTACAGGGTTGAATGAAGATCAGGAAGAAGCTCAGAGATTTGTTCAAAAGCTGCTTACCTGGAGACAAAAGACACCTGCAATTCATAATGGTAAACTGATACATTTTATTCCTGAGGATGATGTGTATGTATATTTTCGAACTACCAATTCGCAATCTGTTATGGTTATCCTGAATAAAAATGAAGAAGACATCCTTGTTGATATGAGACGATACAGAGAAGGATTGAATGGATTTTCTTCAGCAATTGATGTAATCTCATCAGAGAAGATAACAAATCTTGATCAAATATTTGTTCAGGGAATGTCACCATTAATTCTTGAGCTCTCAGGGAACGACTAATACTACAGGCCATGTTAAAAAGCATAATTTCCCGATTCTATTCGCTGGTAATATTGTTTTCCATATTTTTTACAGGAAATTCCTGTAAAAAAGATAGGTATGGCGGTATTCAGGAATATATTTGCGGATTGGCATCTCCCCTGGTTTTCACCAGGGACACACTCGCCTTGTATATGCAGGATTATTTTACTGATCCTTCTGTTATCGGGAACATAATCTTTCCAGACAATCTTAGTGCAATCCCTGTTTCGGAGAGAAGTCAGTACACAATGATCAGAAAGGATAATCTTCGGCCCCTGTCAGTAATCGCTATTGAAACAGTGGATGGTCAGAAATATTCAATTCTTCTTAAAAACCTGAAGAAGGAAAAGGTTACTATCAATTTTAATCCCGGAAATGGAAAATATGCTGAAGTAAAAGTCAGGGGAAGTTTGAACCGCTGGAATGCTAAGGCATCAAAAATGTCGGAGATCAATGGCATTTGGACGGAGGAATTTGAACTTGTTCCCGGTGAATACCAATATCTCCTGGTAGCTGATGGGGTGGAAATGATCAATCCCTCAAATACTGATTCTATTGATAACAACATGGGTGGATTTAATTCTCTTCTCAAAGTTGGTAAATATCAACAAGAAGATTTGCCATTTTTACGAACCGTCAGTTATAATAATACAGAGATTCATTTGACCAGTACTGAAGAACTATCGGAAGTTTATGCTTTCTGGCAGAACCGGCAATTGGATGCAAGGATCTCTGACCGGAAGGTGCTTGTTAAAATTCCCCGTGAGATCATTCAGAGTCAGCGTTCTTTTATCAGGGTATTTGCCTGCAATGAAAAGGGTTTATCAAATGATATTTTAATTCCGATGGGTAAAGGGGAGATAGTCCGGGATCCATCAGTTATCAGCAGGTTCGACAGGCACAGCATGATCATGTATTTTATGATGATCGATCGTTTCCGGAATGGGAATCCTGAAAATGACGAGCCGGTTAATGATCCTGAGATCTTACCCAAGGCAAATTATTTTGGAGGCGATCTGGAAGGAATACTGGAAACACTTCGTGATGGCTATTTCGATATACTTGGTGTAAATACGATATGGCTGTCACCCATATCCCAAAATCCGGTAACTGCCTATGGTCTGTATAAGAAACCTCATACACGTTTTTCGGGGTATCATGGGTACTGGCCTGTTTCGTCTACTCGTATTGACTATCGTTTTGGTACTGCAAAAGAATTTCAGGATCTTGTTGATGAGACACATGAACAGAATAAGAATATTTTACTCGATTACGTTGCTAACCATGTACATGAGCTTCATCCTGTCTATCTGCAACATCCTGATTGGGCAACAGAACTTTATCTGCCCGATGGCACACTGAACACAGAGAGGTGGGATGAATACAGGCTTACTACCTGGTTCGACACCTTTTTGCCTACTCTTGACTTACGCAGACCCGAAGTTGTTGATCCTATGACTGACTCAGCCATTTTCTGGATAAAAGAATATGGTATTGACGGCTTCAGGCATGATGCCACGAAACATATCGATGAATTATACTGGAGAACACTTACACACAAACTAAAAAAAGTCACTTCGTGTAATCCGATGATCTATCAGATTGGCGAGACATACGGAAGTCCCGAACTGATCAGCAGTTATATCAGTACAGGAATGCTCGACGGACAATTTGATTTTAATGTTTACGATGATGCTGTGGCTGTTTTTGCTCGGGATAGTGAATCGTTTGAAAGACTAAAAAACAGTCTGACTCAAAGTCTGAGATATTACGGGTATCATAGTGTAATGGGATATATTACCGGCAATCAGGATCGGCCCCGGTTCATTAGTCTTGCCGGAGGAAGCCTGAAGTTTGAAGAAGACAGCAAATATGCAGGATGGAACCGTAGAATTGAAGTTGGTAATTTGCAGGGATATGATAAATTAAAATTACTGCATGCTTTCAATATGACGATACCGGGAATTCCTATAATATATTACGGAGATGAACTTGGCATACCCGGAGGCAATGACCCGGATAATCGCAGATGGATGAAGTTTGATGATCTGTCTGAACCGGAACAGGATGTAAAATCTACGGTACAGAAACTTACTGGTCTGAGAACTTCCATGCTTCCACTAATCTATGGTGATCTTCAGATTCTCCATTGCGACAAAAACTCTTTCGCTTTTATCCGTAATTATTTTGATGATTTTGTACTGGTAGTTTTTAATAAAAGTCAAACACAGCATACAATAATATTGACTCATGAGCTTTTCGGGGTTAAAGATAAAGTAGCAGCGCATTTTGGAGCTTCCGTCGAACATGCTGGCGATACAATAAGTATGGAGTTAGCACCCATAAGTTTTGAAATAATTACTAACTAATTGAATTACCAGTATGAGATCAAAATTTATAATTCAGACAATATTTCTCTCAGTTATCCTTATTTCATGCGGACAGGAAGGACGGGTAAAACAACACAAACAGGAAAAACAATATGCAGTATCCACCTCTGTCGAACACCCTGCCTGGTCGAAAAATGCTGTGATTTACGAAGTGAATATCCGGCAGTATTCCGAAGAAGGAACTTTCAAAGTGTTCGCTGAACATTTACCCCGATTGCAAAAGCTGGGAGTGGATATTCTCTGGTTGATGCCGGTTTATCCTATTGGAGAATCAAACAGAAAAGCCACCCAGACTATTCTGGTGGATGAGATAAAAGATCCGGATGAAAGGAAACAATATCTGGGAAGCTATTATTCAACTAAAGATTATTTGTCAGTCAATCCTGAATTTGGCACTATGGAAGATTTCAGATCACTGGTTGATGAAATTCATGAGCTGGGCATGTATGTTATCCTTGACATTGCCGTTAATCATACAGCCTGGGATCATGCATGGGTTAAAACTCATCCTGAATACTATACCAAAATTGATACAGGTAACACGCCATGGAATTCAGAATGGATGAAACAACATCCGGATTTTTTTGAGCGTTTAAAAAATTTAGGTATGACCTATCCTGTCGATCCGGATGAAACCGATTGGTGGGATACAGCCGATTTAAACTATGATAACCACGGCCTGCGTGATGAGATGAAAAATATTTTTAAATACTGGGTGTCTGAAACTGGCGTTGACGGTTACCGTTGCGATGTTGCCGGGCTGGTTCCATGCGACTTCTGGAACGAGATCCGTGCATCACTAGACAGTATCAAACCTGTTTTTATGCTGGCCGAAGATGAGGAAAATACCTGCCTGCTTAAGATGGCATTCGATATGAATTATGCCTGGGAGTTCCATCATCTTTTAAATGATGTGGCCAAAGGAGATAAAACAGTTCGGGATTTGAAAGACTATATTATTAAACAGGACAGCACCTATGATCCCGAAATATACCGCATGAATTTTATCACAAATCATGACGAGAACTCCTGGAACGGAACCGAGTTTGAACGCATGGGAGATGCGGTTGAAGTGATGGCTCTTCTGACCTTTACTGTTCCCGGAATGCCACTGATCTATACAGGCCAGGAAACAGGATTGATGAAACGCCTGGAATTTTTTAAGAAGGATATGGTAGAATGGAAGGAAAGTAAATGGGAAAAGATCTACCAGAGCGTTATTCACCTGAAGAAATCAAATCAGGTGTTATGGAATGGCTCTGCCGGCGGAGCTATGCAAATAATGGATATTGAAGGAGAGGAAAATATTTTTGCATTTGCCCGAAGCAATGATAAAGAAGAATTGCTTGTTATTACAAATCTTTCTGATACAATTGCTAATTTTCAACTTCCTGATGATTACACCGGCAAAAATTATTATGATGCTTTAACAAAGCAAAAGTTCAATCCTGAACAATCCTTAACACTGGACTCCTTCGGATATCTGGTGTTAAAGAAGAGATAGCAGTAACAACTACCCTGACAGGGTGTGTATTTCTACAGGCAATTGTATTGTCCCCTTAAGTTAAGCCGGAAGATTTACCTACCCTGTCAGGGTAGTGTTTTCCTATAAAAACACGATCTTTATATTGCTAATATTACAGACAGGTTCATTAAATTTAGCCGATAAAAGAATTGCTTAAAAAAACGAAGTTGTTGTTTTTTGTATAAAGAACAATTATTGTTTACTTGCAGGCGATAAACTTGATGAGGCTCGTATAGTAAAACTTATCAAGATTTACCGTAAAATAGTATGACACAATAGTAAAACAAATCCATATCATTTTAGATATGAAAAAATTCCACGCATCCTCTCTGATCATCTTGCTGTGTGTAATGCTGGTATGCATTCTATCTTGTAATAAAGAAAAACCACCCGTTGCAAAATTCACAGCAGATAAGAATAATGTATTAGCTCCTGATACGATTCAATTCACAAACCTCTCGGAAAATGCTGATAGCTATGCATGGGATTTTGGGGATTCTGTTACTTCGACTAAGGATAATCCTTCTCATATATACGAAAAAGCCGGTATTTATGAAGTAATCCTTATCGCAAAAGGGGCAGGCGGGGAAGCAAAAGTTTCATCAGACATTGTCCTCAGGCTTTCGTTGTCAGGAACCTGGAACAAGACATTCTGCTTTGATAATACCGAAGAACCTTTACTGGGGGTATTGGAGATTAGACATCAGAATAGCGATAAGTTAGAAGGCGAATTTGTTTTTACTATTGTGTCATACTATTTTACGGTAAATCTTGATA
>JABUBQ010000157.1_pt1 | contig 11082 bp, 9 predicted proteins | sample 7240351 | NCBI WGS metagenome assembly JABUBQ01 (sample SAMN07256348, study PRJNA390944) | subsurface metagenome | isolation source: Methane hydrate marine sediment | place: Pacific Ocean: Eastern North Pacific, ODP site 1244 | collected 2002 | reverse complement strand
GGGCGAGCAGATCGACATTCACGGCGGCGGGCAGGACTTGATTTTCCCCCACCACGAGAACGAAATCGCCCAGTCGGAGAGCTTTACCGGCAAGAAGCCCTTCGTCAAATACTGGCTGCACAACGGGCTGTTGCAGTTCGGCGAAGACAAGATGAGCAAGTCGCTGGGCAACCTGGTGACCATCAAGCAGGCTTTGACTAAATACAGCCCCGACGCCATCCGCATCTTTATCTTAAACTCTCACTACCGCAGTCCCCTCACCTACTCCGAGGAAGGGCTGGAGGCGGCGGAGAAGGGGGTGGAGAGATTCACACAAGCGATTTCCCGACAAGACCCCACCGGTGGCAAGGGCAAAGCTCTTGATGCCCAGCCTTACCGTCAGAGGTTTATCGAGGCAATGGACGACGATTTTAACACCGCCCAGGCGCTGGCCACCATGTTCGATTTGGCACGGGAAATAAACGAAGCTGGTGATTCCGGCCTTAGTTTCTCGAAGGCTCAAAGCACCCTCGTGTCGCTGGCAAGAGAAGTGCTGGGGTTGAAGCTCGCATTTAAGAACGTTATTATAGAGGTGCCGAAACTCAGACTTACGATTACAACTTATGCTCCTACTGTCATACTAGGAACAGTCAGTGCCCGTGTAAATCGTCTGATTGAGGAGCGCGTGAAATGCCGGAAAGAGAAGAACTGGCAACAAGCTGATGAAATAAGAAAAAAGCTGGCTGCGCTTGGAGTCATCCTGGAAGATAAGAAAGATGGAATACGAGCCGCATATAAGAGTGTTCCGTCTGAAGAATCCCTTGACAGTCTTTTGAAAGAGCTTGGTATCGATTTCAAAGATAGCCTGAAAAAGGCGGCTAACAACTAGTTTTTCTGGAGGTTCGTTATGTGGCAGAATATAGCCTTTATCCTCATCGGCATCGGCATACTGGTGCTCATCGGCTGGGCGGTTAAAGGCTTCTTTATGGCGGCGGACATTCCCCTGCTCATCCGCATCGCCGTCGGCGCCATCGCTGCCGGAGTATTAGTGCTCATCGGCATCGTCATCAAGGACCGCATTAAAAAGGCTAAGACCGACGAATTTAAGGAGGTCGAGAAATGATTATCAGCACCTCGGCTCAGATTGAGGGAAAGCAAATTGCGAAAACTATCGGCATGGTCAAGGGCAACACCATCCGCGCCCGTCACATCGGGCGGGATATCATGGCGGGGCTGCGGGGCATAGTCGGCGGCGAGATAAGCGAATACACCAAGATGATGGCTCAAGCCAGAGAAGAAGCCATTCAGAGAATGGTAGAGGATGCCGAAAAACAGGGGGCAAACGCCATAGTCAGTATGCGCTTCACCACCTCGATGATTATGCAGAACGCCTCTGAGATATTAGCCTACGGCACGGCGGTAGTGTTGAAATAGCTATCTCCCCGTCAGCCACGCCCAGAAAGAGCGCCAGAATCTAAGCCCCACCCTGCCCCTCATCAATTCCAATTGTTGCCTCTCCACGATAGGGAAGGCGTTTATCTCGTCTATCTCCGGCTTCAGGCGGGCGAGTTCCTCCTCGGCATTCTCACCGGCCATGACATCGTCGATACGCTGTGCCATCGCCTGCGCCGATTTAACGCGTTTCTCGCCCAGCTCGGCCATCCCCTGGGGGATAATGCCGTACTTCGCCTTCAAGCCGTTCAAGCCCAATATCGCCTCGTAGGCGCTGTCCATGACCTGCTGGCGGTCCATCCACCTCGTCTCGTAGTTCAGGGAATCCCTCCAGTTGGGCGCCATCAGAGCCTGGCGGTGCTCTTCCAGCGTCTTAAAGAGGACGTTATAGCCGTAGCGTTTGGGCTGCTCGAAGCCCAGGCTCCCCGGGTCGAGGAAGGGAGAGATGGGGGCGATAAAGAGGAAAAGCCGCTTGTCGCCCTTAAACCTCTGAAAGAGGTGGTCGCAGTAGTCGACGGTCTCTCTCACCGACTGCGGCGTCTGCTTGGGTAGGCCGATCATATAGAAGACGTCCATCCGCCCGCAGCCGGCGTCCAGCGCCTCGGCAATCGTCCGCTCCAAATCCTCGTTGGAGTAGTTACGCCCCGAAGCCTTGCGGACTACAGGGTCGTGGGATTCGGGGGAAATCTCCAGGCAGAAGTTGGGGCAGGCCTGGCCCATGCGCTTTATAAAGCCGGGCGGGGCGGGGTTAAAAAGCTCCAGGATGAGCTGGTTTTTGACCCCCTCCACCCCGCGCAGCATCTCTTCGGCGTAGTCGGCTCCAGGCTGGAGCAGGTCGCCCAGGATAAAGATAGGCCCCGTGCTGAATTTCTCAATTTGCTTAACGTTACGAACCACGGCTTCCGGAGAGCGAAAGACGGGCCTCTCCCGCCCGTAGCACTTGCGGAAGGCGGCGGCGGAGCCGCCGCAGATAACGCAGTTTTCCTTACAGCCCTTGCCGGTGAGCACGGCGGTAATGGGGTAGTCCTTCCAGCCCTTGAAGGGGGCGTAGCTGGCCAGGTCGCGGTATCTTATAACCGAGCGCACGGTGTCGGCGTAGTTATTCACCATAAGATGGCTCAGGTCGGTGGGGATGTGGGTGAAGGGGTTTTCCCGCACCTCGCCCTTCCCGTCCTTCCAGGCCAGATTGGGCACCTTATCGGGCTCAAAGCCGTGCTTGATGCAGTCCATAAGCTGGCGGAGCGGCTCCTCGGTGGAGTCGCCCCTCATAACGTAATCGACCTCGGGGTATTGGATTAGCTCTTTGTAGAAATAGGTCGAGGAAAAACCGCCGAAGACCACTTTAGACTCGGGGTGGCATTTCTTGACGATGCGGGCAACCTCGATGGCGCCGTGAGAGCTTACCAGCCAGTGCAAATCGATGCCGAAGACGGGCGCTTTGAGCTTCTTTATCATCGCCTCGGCGTCGAACTTCCTATCGCTCAGCATCCGCACCGCCAGGTTAACGATGCGCACCCGGTAGCCCGCGTTGCCCAGGTACTCGGCGATGCTGGTAAAGCCGATGGGGTACATCTCGAACATGGAAGACGAGGGAATCAGGTCGGCGACGGGCCCGTAGAGAATAGCCTTCTCGCGGAAGTCATAGACGCTGGGTGGATGAAGTAGAACCAGGTCGACGGACATTGGTTTTAAAAGACCCCGGCCAGAATATAGCCGACACCCAGCAATAACTGGGTCAGCAGGACGACCATGACGTTGTTAGCCATGGCGGGCACCAGCTGGCTCATGTCGTTATATTTGCGCCCGCCCCATATCGCCTTGAGGGCAAGGGGCAGGGTGAGCAGGGCGATTAAGGCGAAGACAGGCATCTCACCGGATATCACCCAGAAGGCTATCCAGATGTAGACCACTATGGTCAGGGCGGAATATATCAGCCAGGCGCCCTGCTTGCCGATGGTGATGGGCAGCGTCCGGCGGCCCGCTTCCCTGTCGGCGGCGATATCGGGGAACTCGTTTAAGAGCAGCAGGTTATGCACCAGGATGCCCGAAGGTATGGCGGCGATAACGGCGGGGAAGGTATAGGCGGCGGACTGGATGAAGTATGTCCCCAGCACGGGCAAAGCCCCCATCCCCACCCCCGGAGCCCACTCCGGCCAGCCCATCCGGGTCAAAAACGGGGTATAGAGCAGGGTGCAAAGCGCCGCCGCCAGCAGCAGCGGCAGCAGACCCCAGCCGGCGACGATAACGAAATAGACGCCTATGGGCACCGCCAGCAGGAAGGAGCCCATCCCCAGCCAGAAGACCTGCCGCGGCGTCATCCGGGCGGCGGGCAGGATGCCGCTGCCCCCGCTGAAAGGGGTGCGCTTGGTCTTGAGGTCGATGCCGCTTCTATAGTCGAAGTAGTCGTTGAGCACGTTGACGCCGATGTGGCAGAGCAGCAGCCCCAGGAAAGCCAGCAGGGCGTAGCCCAGATGAAAATGGCCGTCATGCCAGGCGATGGCGTTACCCAGGAAAGCCAGCACTACGGAAAGCAGCAGGAACTGGGGCCTGGTCTCGGCAAACCATACCTTCAGCTTCATTCATCGTCTCCTTCGCCACATAGCTACAATCTTCGCGGCACTTTGGGTGGGTATAGGTGGTCGGGGTTATCATGGAGGCTCTCTTAACGGCTGTCAGATTATCTTCAGGGCTACTATGGCGATAATAATAAACAGGGCCACCAGGACGATGGTAAGCTGAAAGAGCGTTTTCTCCACGCCCCGCTTCGTGCGGTAGACGGTGTCGGCCTGGCCGAAGATACCCCCCAGCCCCCCACCCCTGACCTGGAGCAGAATGGCTAATATCAAGGCTGTGGATAGTATAATCTGAGCTATACTAAAATAAGTCTCCATGCTTATCCTTCCTCTAACTTCTTCTCCATTAACTGGTTGACCACCGCGGGGTTAGCGCGACCCTTGGTGGCTCTCATCACCTGTCCCACCAGGAACTTAAGTGATTGCTTCTTGCCCGCCTTATAGTCGGCGACGGCGGAAGCATTAGAGTTTATCACCTCAGCAACTATTTTCTCAAGCTCTTTTGTATCGCTAATCGAGCTTAGCCCACGCTGATCGATGATTCCATCAGCACCTTTTTTAGTTTGGTACATTTCCTCGACTATCGATTTGGCGGTAGCTATAGTGACGATTGGTGCAAATGTTGTTAGTTTGAGACGCGCAGTGCCTGGCGTAACTTTAACATTCCCCTTCGTAGCCAGTATTAGCCAGACGAGTCCTTCCGGCTTCACCCTTTGCCTGAATTCAACAATGTCAACGCTATACGTATTCATTATACGGCTCACCTCGCCCAAAAGCCAGTTGCCTATCTCCTTGGGCGTTAGCTCCGGACTGACTTTCAGGCAGTCCTCGAAGTAGTCGGCCATCTCACGGGAAGCGGTGAGCAGCTCGACGTCATATGGGGACAGCCCGTATTCGGCGACAAAGCGGTCGCGTCTGTCTTCGGGCAGCTCGGGCAGTTTGGCCTTTATCTCTTCCACCCATGCCCGGTCCAGCACCAGCGGCGCCAGGTCGGGTTCGGGGAAGTAGCGGTAGTCGTGAGCATATTCTTTGGAGCGCTGGGAAACGGTCACCCCCCTGTCCTCAATCCAGCCCCGCGTCTCCTGGAAGAGCTTTTTGCCCGCCGCCGCCACCTTTCGCTGCCTCTCCTCTTCGTAGCTCAGGGCGCGATAGACCGCCTTGAAGCTGTTCATATTCTTGACTTCGACCTTGGCCAGGGTATCGGGGCTATCTTGAGGGCGGATGCTGATATTGGCGTCGCAGCGGAAGCTCCCCTCCTCCATATTCCCCGTGGAAACGCCCAGGTAGCGCAGTATGCTCCGCAGCTTTATCAGGTACTGGCGGGCTTCCTCCGGAGAGCACAGGTCGGGCTCGCCGACAATCTCCATCAGAGGCACCCCCGAACGGTTGACATCCACCAGGCTGTAATGCTCCTCGCCCGCGATGGCGCGGTGCAACAGCTTGGCCACGTCCTCCTCGAGGTGAACGCGGGTGATGCCCGCCTTCTTCTCCTCGCCGTCGACATCGATGACCAGCCAGCCTTTAAGGCCGAAGGGCGCGTCGTACTGAGAAATCTGGTAGCCCTTCATCAGGTCAGGGTAGGGGTAGTTCTTGCGGTCGAACTTGGTGTAATCGGAGATGGTGCAGTGCAGGGCCAGAGCCGTCATCACGGTAAATTCCACCGCCTGCTGATTGATGGTAGGCAGGACACCGGGCATACCCAGGCACACCGGGCAGACATGGCTGTTGGGCGGGGCGCTGGTGTAATCGGTACTACAACGGCAGAACATCTTGCTCTTGGTCAAAAGATGGGCGTGGACCTCCAGCCCGATAACGGTCTCGTATTCCATGGCAAATGTTAGTATAGCAACAATAGTAATAGCTGACAAGGAAACGGGAGTTAGGGGGACGCCATACATCCCCACCTTGCCTAGCGTGCGTTTGTTGTCCCACACCAACCCACCCTGCCGAGCAGGGTTAGACCCCTATTAGCCCCTTATTGGGGGTTTCAAAGGGGGCTTCGCCCCCTTTTCCTTAAAAGGGAGGTGGGCGGGAATAGATAAAATTGGAGGGGGGTGGGGAGAGAGAAAGGAGGCTGTCAAATCAGCTTGCTTGTGTTATAATCTCCCCTACAGGTGGGGATATAGCTCAACTGGGAGAGCGCTGCCTTCGCATGGCAGAGGTCGGGGGTTCGAATCCCCCTATCTCCACCACCTCACCATTCGTCCTCTGCCACCTATTCCCCCGACCCAACCGAGGATGCGAATCCCCCTATCTCCACCATTCCACTCCTCCGGGATTCATGACCTTTACCACCTTTACCCTCTACCCCTCCCAAGGTTCAGGACACCTACCCCTATTCACACCACCCCACCAGGTGTTCGAATCCCCCTATCTCCACCAACTATATTTTCTGCCTTTCCCGCCAGCGGAAGAAAGCCTTGGTCAGTTCAAGGACGGGGAAGATGGTCGCCGCCAGCAAGACGACCAGCAGCCAGTCGAAGCCGCCCAAGGAGAAGGTGTGGAACGACGGCTGCAGAGCCGGCGTATAGACTATCACCGCCAGCAGGGCGATTTCCCAGACTATGGCGATATTCAGCCACTTGTTCTTGAAAAAGCCGATTTTGAATATAGACTGCTTATCGGAGCGGAAGTTGTAGGCCTTAAAGAACTGTATCAGGACCAGGGTAAGAAAACACAGTGCCTGTGCCTCGAGCATACCCCGCCCCACATCCAGTGCCCACTTGAACACTCCCAGGTTGACCAGGCACGACCAGACCCCACCCACCACCATCAGCGTCACCACCTCTTTGGTAAAGACGCCCTGCCCCCGTGGGCGCGGCTTCTGCTTCATCAGGTCGGGGGCGGGGGGGTCGACGGAAAGGGCGATGGCGGGCAGGCCGTCGGTGGCTAAATTCACCCATAATATCTGAATCGCCACCAGAGGGATAGCCCCCGCCGGCAGCCCCAGCAGCGGCCCGAAAAGGATAGCTCCCGCCATGAGCAGTATCTCCCCGATATTGGAGGAAAGCAGGTACATCAGGTATTTTTTGATGTTGCTGAAGATACCCCTCCCCTCCTCGATAGCGGCCACGATAGAGGCGAAGTTATCGTCGGTTAAGACCATGTCGGCCGCCTCGGTGGTGACGTCGGTGCCGGTGATGCCCATAGCGATGCCGATATCGGCTTTCTTTAGCGCCGGGGCGTCGTTGACGCCGTCACCGGTCATGGCCACCACGTGCCCCCGCTTGGTCAGGGCTTCCACCACGCGCAGCTTGTGCGCCGGCGAAACGCGGGCGTAGACCTCTATCCTCTCTACCATCTCCTCGAGCTCTGCCTGGCTCAAGGCGTCGAGCTCGACGCCCGTCAGCGCCAGTCCCTCTTTGAGCAGCCCCAGCTCGCGGGCGATGGCCACCGCCGTCTTCTTGTGGTCGCCGGTTATCATCACCGACTTTACCCCCGCCTGGTAACAGCGCTCTATCGCCTTTTTGGCCTCCGGGCGTGGCGGGTCGATCATCCCCACCATACCGGTAAAGACCATGTCCTGCTCTATGGCTTCGCTTATCTCGCCGTCGTCCAGCCGCTTATAGGCTAAGCCCAGCACGCGCAGGGCATCGTCCGACATCCCCCTCCCCACCGCGATAATGCTTTCTCTATCTTTATCGGTCAGCTCCCTCTCCCGCCCCTCGGCGTAGATATAACGGCAGGAGCCCAGGACCAGCTCGGGCGCCCCTTTGGAATAGGCGACGCTGCCCTCCGGCGTGCGGTGGACGGTGGTCATCCGCTTCCTCTCCGAAGAGAAGGGGATTTCGCCGATGCGGGGGAACTGGCGGTTAAGCTCTTCGGGCCACAAGCCCGCCTTGGCCGCGGTTACCAGCAGCGAGCCCTCGGTGGGGTCGCCGCTGACATCCCAGACTCGACCGCTGGCGGTGAGCGCCGTGTCGTTGCAAAGAGCGCCTATAAGCAATAGCTTTTCTAAAGCCGATTCGGACTCAACACCTACCGGCTCGCCGCCGACGGAGAACTCGCCCTCAGGCTCGTAGCCGACGCCGCTGATATCGATAGAGCTATCGTCGGCGTAGATACGCCGCACCGTCATCTTGCCCTGGGTGAGCGTCCCCGTTTTATCGGAGCAGATAAAGGTGGTGCTGCCCAGTGTCTCCACGGCGGGCAGCTTTCGGATGAGGGCGTGGCGTTTGGCCATGCGGCGCACGCCCAGCGACAGGCTAATGGCCACCACCGCGGGCAGGGCTTCGGGAACGGCCGCCACCGCCAGGGCGATGCCCCAGATAAGCATTTCCAGAAGCTCATGCCCCCGCAGCACTCCCAGCCCCGCCAGGAGGAAACAAAGGCTCAGGGCGCTGATGGCAATCCACTTGCCGGTGCGGTCAAGGTTAATCTCCAGCGGCGTCCTCTCCGCCTTGACCTCCTGCAGCAGGCTGGCAATCTGGCCGAACTCGGTGGCCATGCCGGTGGCGGTAATAATAGCGCTGCCCCTCCCGCCGATAACCGCCGTCCCCATATAGACCATATTGCACCGGTCGCCGACGGGCGCTTCGCCCCCGATAACGCTATCCTCTTTCTCCACGGGCGTCGATTCCCCGGTAAGGGCGGCTTCGCCGGTCTTAAGGTTGACCGCTTCGATGAGGCGGGCGTCGGCGGCTATCTTATCGCCCGTCCTGAGAATGATGATGTCGCCGGGGACTAATTCCCTGGCCGGAATCTCGACCTCTTTGCCTTCCCGTCGCACCGACGCCGTCGGCGCCGCCATTCTCTTCAGGGCTTCCATGGCGCGCTCGGCTCGATACTCCTGGAAAAAGCCCAGTCCGCTGGCGAAAAGTATAATGATGCCGATAATAACGGCGTCGGCAACCTCGCCCAGTACCGCCGACAGCACCACGGCGATAAGCAGGATGATAATGAGGAAGCTCTTGAACTGCTGTAAAAAGAGGGTCCAGGGCGAGACGCCCTTTTTTTCGGCCAGCTCGTTAGCGCCGTAGCGCCCGAGTCTTTTTTGAGCCTCGGGCGGCGCTAAGCCGTCGCGCCTGGACTTAAGGGCGCTCAGGGCATCTTCGGCTTCCCGTCTGTACCATTCCTGCTCTTCGGCCATAAATCTACCTTGATTGGGCAGCTAACCCGATTCTGGATAATATCGCCCATATTATACCCTTGCTAAAGGCGAGTTGAAAACCGCGAAACAAGGTGAGGCGCAAAGCACTGATTGCTCACCAAACTTGGGGAAAGCGCCAACCGCCTTGCTTGTTTTGTCCGCCAAAGCTGTTATAATTTAAAAGGCTTTAAGGACAGGCGTGCCCCTGTAGCTCAGGTGGATAGAGCAGCGGTTTCCTAAACCGCGTGTCGCGCGTTCGAGTCGCGCCAGGGGTACCACTTAATTTTTGCCCAGAATTATGCTAATATATTCAATACTTTAGGAGTGTAGCTCAGTTGGGAGAGCAGCGGTCTCCAAAACCGCAGGTCGCGGGTTCGAATCCTGCCACTCCTGCCACTCTTTTAGCTAGCCTTAAGGCTAACCGATCTTAGTGGCGAGCCGCCAGACTTCCAGAAAGGCGTCGGCCGCCTCGGGGTCGAACTGGGTGCCCCGGCAACGCTCCACCTCGGCACAAGCCGCCTCTTTAGTCAACGCCTTACGGTAAGGGCGCTCGGAGGTCATGGCATCAAAGGTATCGGCCACCGCGATAATTCGGGCAAGCTGCGGTATTTGCTCGCCCTTCAAGCCGTCGGGATAACCGGTGCCGTCATAGCGCTCGTGGTGATGGCGGACCGCCTTTAAGATTTCCTCGTCGTCCACGATAGGCTTCAGGATGCGCTCCCCGGTCTCGCTGTGCAATTTGATATGCTCGTACTCTTCCTCGGTGAGGTTGCCTGGCTTGTTTAGCACCGATTCCCTGATCCCTATCTTGCCGATATCATGGACCAGCCCCGCCAGCCGTATCTTCTCAAGGCTCTCTTTAGGCAGGCCCAACTCCTTGGCTATGGTTACCGATACCTCCGTTACCCGCTGCGAATGGCCGCTGGTATAGACATCCTTGGCTTCCAAAGCATAGGCCAGGGCAGTGATGGCGTTAAAAAACGAGGCGCGGATTTTCTGGGCCTGTTCCTCCACCTTCTGTTCCAGGTGCTGCTGGTAGTCGCGGTTCTCAAGCTCCAGCCGCCTCTTCTCCAGCGCCCGACTCACGCTAAAACTAACCTCATCCAGGTTAAAGGGCTTGGTTACGTAATCATAGGCGCCCGCCCTCATACAGTTTATAGCGGTGCCGGCATCAGATACGGCTGTGGCCATAATCACCGCCGTATCGGGGTATTTAGCTTTTATTTCGGGCAGCAACTCCACCCCCGACTTCCCCGGCATCTTTATATCCAGAATCACCAGCTCAATCGAGTCCCCTTTAAGCTTCTCCAGCGCCTGCTCGGCGTTAGCCGCCCGTTCACAGCGATAGCCTTCGACCGACAGCTTCTGGCTAAGCAGCCGCCTTATCATCTCCTCATCGTCAACGAGGAGTATTACCCCTTGTTTTCTGTTCATTTTCCTGCCTGACTAATGGTTTCCCTGACCACGGTTTTCAGCTCGTCCAGGGTAAACGGCTTGGGCAGCAATGGCCGGCCCGCCCCCTCCAGGAAAATTCTGGTACCCGGGTTTATCGAATCTCCGGTGGTAAATATCACCCCGGTCACCAGCTCGGGGTGTTTTTCGGTTATCCAGCGGAAAAGCCGCTTACCGTCCATTACCGGCGTCATGATATCGATAAGGCAAATGTCGTAGTCCTTTGCCTTCAGCTTCCCCTGAGCTTCGACCCCGTTTTCCACGACATCCACCTCAAACCCCTCCCCGCCAAGCGTCCTTAAGCAGATCTGGCTGATTGAGGGTTCGTCTTCAACCACCAGCACCCTGCCGGCGCTGGCACCAGTGTTTTTCATGCCGCACCCCCTTTCTTCTTAGCGGCGCCGATGGGCAGCTCCACGATAAAGGTGGCGCCCTTGCCCAGCTCGCTCTTGACGTATATCCTGCCGCCGTGCTCGGTAATTATACCATGACAGATACTCAGCCCCAGCCCCGTCCCACTGCCCACCTCTTTGACCC
>JABUBQ010000156.1_pt1 | contig 11087 bp, 9 predicted proteins | sample 7240351 | NCBI WGS metagenome assembly JABUBQ01 (sample SAMN07256348, study PRJNA390944) | subsurface metagenome | isolation source: Methane hydrate marine sediment | place: Pacific Ocean: Eastern North Pacific, ODP site 1244 | collected 2002 | reverse complement strand
AAGCCCTTTTGCTTAAACTTCTTGATTACCGACTTAGCTTCAAGACCAGCCAGTTTCTTATCGGGGCGAACCAGGGCGGCGGCAGTGATTAAGCCGGTTAACGGGTCAACACAAAATAGAGCCTCGTCGAGCTTCGTCTCTCGGGGAATACCATGCGCCTCATTATGGCATAGGATAGCATGAACCACCGCCTCACTGGCTCCTAGCTCCCTGGCCAGGTCAGCCCCCAGTTTACTGTGAGTGTGCATATCCCCTTGGGTGAGTTCCACATCAATATCATGCAAAAGGCCGGTAAGTCCCCATTCCTCCTCATCCTCACCAAGGTGCTTGGCTAGAGCCCGCATAATAGCCTCGGTAGCCAGCATATGCTTGATTAAATTCGCGTTATCAACATTAGCCTTAATGGAGTTAAGTGCTTCTTCTCGGGTCATTTTCCCCTCCTTTATTTATTGTTGATTGGTCTTAAAAGTAAGGATAGCATAAGCCCTATGATACTGACACCCACACAGATTAGGAAAGCTAGCTGATAGCTATCCCTTATATCAAATATGTAGCCAGCTACGATAGAACTAGGGGTACTAAGAACTGTGCTAACAAATTCAACACTCCCCATAATTACACTGAGCGACCCCAATCCAAATAGTCTAGCTGTCAATGGTGACTCCAGGACTGCCACACCAGCAATGCCAAAGCCAAAGATAACTGCGAATAGGTTAAGTGCCCACAACTCTTTGGTTACCAGAAGCCAGAGGAAGCTAGCCGACATCAAAGTAAAGCCAATAAGAAGAGCTGGCTTATACCCAATCCTATCAGCAGCGCTACCTATTAGAATCCTGCCAGCAATACCTGCCCCACCCATAATAGCTAGAATGTTGGCGGCACTGATTGCTGGAATTCCCAGGTCAATGGCGTGGATGACAATGTGTACCCAGATAGCCATTGCACTAAACCAAAGGCAGCCGAATACAGCACAAAGCGTCCAGAATTGCCTGGTGTGAATCGCTTCACGAAGAGACAAGCTTCTAGCTGGCAAATCTGAGCTCTCTGCCTTTACTCTATTCTCACCATCTGGCAACTGCCCTATTTGAGCCGGGTCACGCTTTACAAACTGTGTTGCCGATATAATGACTATCATGGCTATGAGACCTACAATAGTGTAGGAGGTACGCCAGCCATAGGTAATAATGAGCCAAGTAGCTAGTGGTGGCATAGTTATCATTCCCAAACTCGTACCCGAAAGAGCTATGCCCGTCATCATTCCCCGCCTCTTCACAAACCACCTTGATATCGTAGATATCATGGGAACCCAAAGACCAGCCATCCCAACGCCTGTTATCACTCCAAAGACCAGATATAGTTGCCAGATAGTATTAATGCGGGACATTAAGAAAAAACCAAGACCTAAGAATAAGCCGCAGACAGTTACAACTGGCCTCGGCCCGAATTTATCGGTTAGCCTTCCTCCGGCGATGCTTAAAAGGGTCGCTAGGAATACCCGTAGACTGACAGCCCCCGACAGCAGTGCCCGTGTCCAGCCAAACTCGGTCAGCATTGGCTCAAAAAAAACACCAAAGGTAACCCATGCCCCTCCAGTCATTACCATTACGCAGAAGGTAGCTAAAACCACCACATAGCCATAGAAAAACTTGGGCTTCCTATTTTCAATCAAGTATGAATTTTCCCCGTTCAATAAAAAAATCCCTTCTAACTAAACCTAATTCACAGACAAATATAATGAAGGTCAACTATGTATTTCCGTTGGATGCTGCTCGCAGGGATAATCAATTGGTAACAGCATACTCAATATCTCTATGTAATACCCTAGTTAAATACTGCCCGGTGGCTGAAGACCTTTCTTGGGCTATTTCCTCAGGTGTCCCTGTAGCTACAATATAACCACCCCGGTCACCGGCTCCTGGTCCGAGGTCAATTATATAATCGGCATTCTTAATCACATCTAGGTGATGCTCAATGACAATCACCGTGTTACCAGCGTCAACCAGACGCTGTAAGACTCTCAGTAAAGCGGCCACATCCTCAAAGGAGAGACCGGTAGTCGGCTCATCAAGAATGTATAGTGTTTTGCCAGTAGACCGCCGCGATAGCTCGGTAGCCAGTTTCACCCTTTGAGCCTCACCGCCAGAGAGGGTAGGTGCTGGCTGGCCGAGACGAATATAGCCTAGCCCCACATCGTTTATGGTCTCCAGCTTAGCCCTTACCTTGGGGAAATGCTCAAAGAAAGCCAGGGCTTGCTCCACGGTCATATCTAATACCTCGGCTATGTTCTTACCCTTAAATCTAATCTCCAGCGCCTCGCGGTTGTAACGCTTCCCCTTGCATACTTCACAGGGAACAGTCACATCAGGCAGGAACTGCATCTCAATCTGGATAAACCCGGCACCATGACAGGCTTCGCAGCGTCCACCCTTAACATTAAACGAGAACCGACCTGGGGCATAACCCCTCATCCGAGCCCCGGGGATAGTGGCAAAAAGCTGGCGAATAGGAGTAAAGGTGCCGGTATAGGTGACTGGATTACTGCGAGGGGTACGCCCGATAGGCGACTGGTCAACATTGACTACCTTGTCAATATGCTCCACACCAATGATAGCATCACAATTGCCTGCCCTCTCCCTCGACCTATAAAATATCTGTGCCAGCTTCTTATACATAGTTTCATCGATAAGGGTGCTCTTACCACTACCCGAGACCCCGGTGATACAAACAAACTTGCCCAAGGGGATATGAACATCTATGTTTTTCAGGTTATTCTGCTTAGCTCCCTTTATTACTATCTCCTGGGCTGAGCCAGGACGACGCTTTGGTGGTAAAGGAATCTGCTTGGCACCACTAAGATACTGGCCAGTTATTGACTCCTTGCAATTCATAATATCGGACAGAGTCCCTGTAGTCACAATCCAGCCACCATGCTCACCAGCCCCAGGCCCCATATCAATAATGTAGTCGGCAGCTCGCATCATGGCTTCATCATGCTCCACAACCAATATAGTATTACCCAAGTCCCTTAGTCTTTTCAGAGTCTCAATCAAGCGAAAGTTATCAGCTAGGTGCAAACCCACTGTCGGCTCATCACAAATATAAAGCACACCCATGAGCCCGCTGCCAATCTGGGTGGCTAGACGAATTCGCTGTGCCTCACCTCCACTCAGGGTAGCTGAGGGGCGGTTAAGGGTGAGATAGTCCAGACCTACATCCTTGAGGAAGCCAAGACGGGCTCTAATCTCCTTGAGAATTTGGCGGGCTATCATCTGCTCGCGCTCGGTAAGTATAGTCTTCTTACCATCGCTAATAGTAGCTGCCCAATCCAATGCTTGAGTAACTGACATTGAGCTGATGCCAACAATATTTTCCTCTCCAATGGTTACAGCTAAAGACTCAGGTTTAAGCCTCTTACCGTGACAAACAGGACACGGTGTGGACATCATATAGCGTTCAATCTCAGCCCGAGTACGCTCTGACTGAGTATCCTGACTTAGTCGCTCCAAGTAGGGAATCACCCCTTCATAGCCGGTAAAATGTTGCCTGACTCGACCATAACGATTCCGGTACTTTATCAGCTCTCCCCCTTCTCCATAGAGTATGAGTTTAAGGTGGCGCTTGCTTAGCTCCTTAACCGGGGTATGAAGAGAAAAGCCATAGCGTCTGGCTAGTATTTCTAGCTCATTAGTATGCCAAGAGGACCACCACCCGGGGTGAATTGCCCCTTGAGCTATGGAGAGCTCTTTATTGGGGATAACAAACTCGGGGTCTATCTCCAATTTAACCCCTAAGCCAGTGCAGGCAGGACAGGCACCATGCGGAGTATTAAAGCTAAATGTTCGGGGAGCAATCTCACCCAGGCTAATTCCACAGTGGACGCAGGCAAAGTGCTCTGAGAACAGCAATTCCTCACCATCAATAATAGAAACCAGCACCACCCCTGCCCCCAGCTTGAGGGCAGTTTCTACTGAATCAGCGGTGCGGCTTTGGCTGCCGCTTTGCCCAACTACCAATCTATCCACCACCACCTCAATGGAGTGCTTCTTGTTCTTATCAAGTTGGAACTCCTCAGACAGGTCATAGATATGCCCATCAACCCGCACCCTGATATAACCCGCCTTGCGCAAATCATCAAACACTACCTGATATTCACCCTTACGGTCTCTAATCAGTGGCGCCAGAATCATAATACGACTACCTTCAGGGGTATTCTGGGTAGCATCCACAATCTGCTGCACTGTCTGCATAGCAATCTCTCGCCCGCACTTGGGGCAATGGGGGTGACCAACTCGGGCAAAAAGCAGACGCAGGTAATCATAGGTCTCGGTTACGGTGCCCACTGTAGACCGTGGATTCCGGCTCGGACCCTTCTGGTCAATAGAGATAGCTGGGCTTAAGCCCTCAATATAATCAACCTCAGGCTTTTCCATCCTGCCCAGAAACTGGCGGGCATAGGCAGATAGAGATTCTACATAGCGGCGTTGCCCCTCAGCATAGATGGTATCAAATGCCAGCGAACTCTTGCCCGAGCCGGAGACGCCGGTAATAACTACCAGCTTATCGCGAGGGATAACTACATCTATATTTTTGAGGTTATGCTCACGAGCCCCTTTGACAACTATAGCATCTAATGGCATATATTCACCCTGTTGAATTTTAGCACCAGAGATAAAACAAGACAACAAGAGCCCACCCTGTTGACAGTCCAGAGTTATAACTACATTCCGCACGGGCAGAAGAGTATCTCGTTTGAGAGGATTGACAATAAACATCTCCGGTGGTAACCTTTCCTTAATATTTCACGAAAGAGGTGCTAACTATGCAACATCGTGACCCCATTATGGTTATCTTGCTCTCAATTATTACCCTTGGGATATACAGCCTTTTTTGGTATGTCACCACTAAAAATGAGATGAATGCTAAGGGAGCTCAGATACCGACTGCTTGGCTAATAATCATCCCGTTTGTCAATATCTGGTGGTATTGGAAGTTCTGTGAGGGTGTGGAACTAGTCACCAATAAAGGAATGGGGGTTGCTGTAGCTTTTCTGCTGTTATGGTTACTTGGGGCAATAGGCGAGGCTATTATCCAAAACGAGTTAAACAAAGTAGCTACATAGTGGCGTTGCATACTAGGGATCCATTTAGGGAATCCCTACTGGCCAGTGTCTATTATTCACCTGTTCATCAACATCTCATTTCGAGTCTTTATGAATCTTCTCTGAGGCATCTATCCACTATGGCTATGGATCGTGCGTCGTCAGCAACATTGGCACAACTGAGCAGCCGAGACCTTATTCAGCTTGTCTAACTACATTCCGTACGGACAGAAGAGTATCTCGTTTGGGAGGATTGACAAACCCTCAAGACAGCACTAAACTCAAGTCACAACATATAAAATAGTCCGAAATGAAATAATTGTAGTGTCTGTTTAGGAGGGTGGTGCGATGAAGCAAGGGTACCGGAATCGCAGAGTAAATGGCGGTGACTGGTGCCTTTTTAAAATTTGAAACATCGTAGGAAAGGAGGGCAGAAATGTTGAAGAAATGTTTAGTAATAGGAATGGTAGTAATACTTCTGGTTAGTATCGGGGGAGTGGTCAGCTGCCAGGGATATCCAAAGGCTCCTGAGGATGTAGTCAAAGAGCTTTACCTTTGCACAAGCAAAATGGACTACGAAGGGTGTAAGAGGTTTTTTCAAAAGACTCTTACTTCCCCACGGAGCGTGAATTCAGAGAACTACTTGAGTCTGAACTGGAGTTTATCAAGAGTTATGAATACTACGAAGTAGAAAGTGTGAAGATAGAAGGGGATAGAGCGACTGTAATAGGGACGATCCACTTTACTGGAGGTACGGAACCAGATGCTATACTTCTTGTAAAAGAAGATGGAAGATGGAAAGTATATGAGTAGTGGTGACACGTATCAGCAGTGCCTTTTTTAAATTTAAAACATCATAGGAAAGGAGGGCAGAAATGTGGAAGAAAATATTGCCTATGGCTCTAGTGCTGGTTGTGGTTTTTTCCTTCGCAGCGTGTGTGGGAGAACCCTCAGCCCAAGAGATTATCAATGGCGTTTTTGAATCGCTGGATGACATCAGCACATACCAGTTTGATATGGATATGGCCATGGAGGCAGCTGGCGAGGCTGAGGGTGAGGCATTTGAAATGACTATGACAATGGGTTTCAGCGGCGCACTGGACCTTGAGAATAGGCAGATGAGAGCGGATACAACTATGAGTATGGCACTGCCTGGGGAAGATGAAATGGAAATGGGAATGGAGATGTATATTATAGATGATGTGGGATACATGATGACGGATATGCTGGGAATGGAGCCCACGTGGATGAAGTCAGAGATATCAGAGGCAGATTGGGAGGAAGTGAGCGAAGGAATGAGCCAGGCTGAGTCTCAGATAGAACTCCTTCAAGGAGCGCAGGTCGAGGTCATCGGTAGTGAGACGGTAAAAGGTATAGACTGCTATGTGCTTCAACTCACCCCGGATATGGGGCAGCTCTGGCAAACAGTTATGCAGCAAACACAGGTAGCCGGGGAAGAAATACTGCCCGAGGTTGACGAAATATTTCTTGAGGAAGTGTTTCGTAGCTTCTCGGTTAAGCAATGGGTCGCCAAAGATACTTATTTCATAACCAAGGCAGAGATAGATATGGTTATGGAATTGACCCCTGAGGCCATGGGTTTCCCAGAGGAAGAAGGGGAAATGACCATGAATATCACCATGATTTTACTCGCCTATGACTATAATAAGCCGATTTCCATTGAGCTGCCACCAGAAGCTGAAGAAGCACTGGACGTCACCCAGCAGTAAGGGGGCTAACTATTCCATTACCACCTCCTTCCCCAAAGGCATAACTACATTCCGCACGGACACAGGTTTATGATATAGTATAATTAGTTATGCTAGCCAAGGTATTAAGCTGTGCTGTAGTCGGACTGGAAGGGGCTATTGTCCAGGTCGAGGCAGATATTTCACCTGGTTTACCCTCATTTACTATCGTTGGCCTGCCTGACACAGCCGTCCAGGAAGCCAGGGAGCGGGTGCGCGCTGCTATCCGGAACTCTGGCTGCACCTTCCCTATGAAACGTATTGTAGTTAATCTTGCCCCTGCCGACCTCAAAAAAGCCGGTCCGGCTTATGATTTGCCCATTGCTGTTGGTATCCTGCTCAGTTCAGAGCAGGTGTATGCTGATGTTTCTCAGACCATAATCCTCGGTGAGCTGTCGCTAGATGGCAGCTTACGCCATACCAGTGGTATCTTACCTATGGTTGCCGTGGCTCATCAAGAGGGGCTGTCTGACATTATTGTGCCTGATACCGATGCCAAAGAGGCATCCCTAATAGAAGGCACTAAAATTATCCCCATCACCTCATTATCTCAGTTAGTTAGCTATTTCCGGGGAGAAATACCACCCCCTGAGTATAAGTCTGATGAAGTGCTGGAATACACCCCACCTCTCTCATCAGCTACTGACCTGGCTTACATTAAAGGGCAAGAGCATGTCAAGCGAGCCATAGAGGTAGCTGCTGCTGGTGGGCATAATGTAATAATGGTGGGACCCCCTGGGAGTGGTAAGACATTACTGGCACGCACGCTGCCTTCAATACTGCCGCCAATGACTAACGAGGAAGCCCTGGAGGTTACCAAGGTTTACAGTGTAAGCGGGCTTCTTCCGTCGGATACCCCTCTAATTAGACAACGACCCTTCCGTTCCCCTCACTACACTATATCGAATGCCGGCCTGGTAGGTGGCGGACACTGGCCAAAACCGGGTGAGATAAGTCTTAGTCATCGCGGGGTTTTATTCCTTGATGAGCTACCTGAGTTTGGACGTTCACTGCTTGAGGTATTGCGCCAACCCCTGGAAGATAAGCTAATTACTATCAGTCGGGCTCAAGGCAGCGCCACCTTCCCCGCCAACTTTATGCTGGTCGGGGCTATGAACCCGTGTCCCTGTGGCTACTATGGCGACCCTTTTAGACAGTGCACCTGTCCGCTCAGTCTGGTTTCCCGGTATCAGAGGCGTATCAGTGGACCATTCATTGACCGGGTTGATATATTTGTTGAGGTGCCTCATATTGACTATGAAAAGCTGGCTGACGACAGGTTAGGGGAAAAATCGGATAAAGTTCAAGCCAGGGTTAAAGCTGCCCGCTCCCTGCAGCGTGAACGCTTTGACGGAACCAAACTAACCTGTAATGCTGAAATGACGCCAACCGAGGTAAGGGAGTTTTGCCGGGCAGAAGAATCAGCCCAGAGCCTCTTGAAGGCGGCTATGAAGCAACTTTACCTTTCCGCCCGTGCCTTCCACCGCATACTCAAGCTGGCTCGCACTATCGCCGACCTGGAAAATACCGATATAATTAAAGCCCATCATATAGCTGAAGCCATCCAGTATAGACCAAGAAGGATGGTGTAGGTAGGGGGGCGGATTTGGAGTAGAATATAGAGAAGGTAGCCAAAGGTAGAAACAATAGTGCCCACGATTATTGAACCTGTTCGCTGAGCTTTCTCAGCATTCTCATTCCGCCACCGACATAATTATATCTGTTTCCGTCCTGTCTCCTTTAGGAAGTGAAAGCCAAATAAGGCTACAGCGGCCAAGGCTGCCCAGAAAATGAAAGGCAAGCCCGGCTTAATACCGGCTAAGCTATTGCCCACGGGAGGGGAAATAATACCACCCACCCGGGAAAGTGTCATAGCCAGCCCCAAGGCTGTTCCAGCATAGGCTGCCCCAACCCCCTCTGTCTCCGTAATCATAGTAATAGTGACTGCCATGAAACCATCACGAGCGATGCTCGCTATTATAACTGAGACCCACACCATTGCGCCACCAACTACTGATAACAGACCTACACCGCTGGCAGTTATTAGCATAGCTGCAAGAAGAATTGTTTTCCTTGAGCCAAGTTTATCAGATAATAAGACCATTGGAATAGCGACCATCATACTAGCCGAATTAGAGGCAGCTAATGCACCATCAGCACTGGCTGCTGTCCATCCAATTCCCCGCAGATAGAGTGGCAGGTAACCAATCATTCCTGTGGTACAGGCCACTTGCCCCAGCATTATGAGTCCAAGAAACCACACACCTCTAATGCGAACTACCCGTGATAGTGCTTGGCGAAACAGTACCGTGCCCGCATAACCAGATGGTGACTCAACCTGACCAAGCTCGCTTCGGGTTAGAAGCCAGAGGATACTGATTCCAATAGATATGGCACCATACAGGAGCAAGACATTTCTCCAGCCACCAAGTAAAGGCGACAATATCGTGGCGCTAATCATTGCCCCCGCCGTAAGCCCAAGCCCCATGCCCAGTGATAGGATACCATTTGCTAGCCCCAGATGCCGCCCCGGGAACCATATGCTGGCGACCTTGTGCACATTGATGGGTATACTCGCATTCAGAATGCCAAACAGGAACATGGTTGTCGCCAAGCTAATAAAACTGCCTGATAGCCCTCTCAGGGCACCAGCCAGTCCTGCTAGGAAACAGAGTGTGCTAAGAGTACGTTTCACCCCAAACCGGTCACCCAGTAACCCACCAATCAAGACAACAAATATACCAGCTAAGGGGATCATCCCCCAGACCGTGCCTATCTGGACTAGGTTCAAGTCCAGCTCCACGGATATTTCCTTGAAGAGAACTGGCAGGGACATCATAGGCATGGCAACAGCAAACGTATGGGTTAGTGCACCCAGGGTAAGTATATACCACCTGTAGTTTGACCCGTTACTTTTTAACATTAACAATGCTCATTGCCGAGAATATTCATCAGCAATAACAGTCAAAGGGTTAGGCAATATCTCCTCACTATTGGTATTCTTGTCATACACCAAGAAGCTAAAAGTCGTCGGCACAGAAAGGGCAGTATTTAGTGCGCATCACTTTGTCCCACATGGGGAGGGCACTATCTTCGTTGACATCAAGACGTCCCATCCGGGCTGCCTCACTGGCACTGATATGGCCAAATACAAGCATAGCCAGAGTGCTGATTGGCATGACCAACTGTGCCTCTTCACGAGCACGACTGATGGAACTCCCCTCAGTGGAAGTCTCCAGTTTCCACCGCCCCTGATTCCATGGGCAGAGGTTATCGGTGATCTCGAAGGTAAGGGTGCCTTCCTCAAGGTAGGGTCGCTGGGGGAGAGCCCGTTCCACATCAATGATGCGACCCATTATGCCATCCCCGGAGGTGATATTGAGCATGCCTGGTTCAAGCAGCAGGTGCGGTAGCGGGTCGTCAGTGGGAAGTAGCCTCCAAATGATATTACTCACCTCGTCCATATTAGCCAAGTAGTTCCACACGGCACGGTAGGCTGGGACCGTAAGCCAGGTGAGGTCACGAATTGTGAGACGTGGATGCCCCGGTCCTTCCATAGACTCTTGGGTATATATCACGTAGCCGAGCGGTTCATCACCCTCCTGATAAACAACCTTGGTGAGCGAGCTTCCAGTGGGGGGAGGTGCCAGCTGCCCAGACTCCCACTGGGCGCGCCGGCGATGGATATATCCCGTCCTGTCAGCAATGAACTTCTGGTAGAGGTCGTCCAGAAGGGCAAGTTCGTCATTACTAATCTCACGAAAAGTACCTGTGATGGGCTGTGCAAGTGAGAACTCCAGATACCTGGGTGCCACATCATAGGAGTTTTGTGTGGAGACTACGGCATAGCCATAACGCTGGTAGATAGCCGCCCGAGCGGCCCAAAGAATAGCAATTGCTCGCTCGCCCTGCTCGTGAAGAAGTGCCAGGTGTTTGGTAATTACCTTGCGCAGGTAACCACGGCGCCGATAAATAGGCAGTGTACCCACTGCGGCAACGCCAGCAACGGGCACGCCCTCGCCGTTAAATCGCATCGTCAGCGGCAACACTCCGTATGCGGTAGCCAGCTTGCCATCCTCAAAAACACAGAGTGTGAATTCGGGGGGAATCCCAGAACCCTCAGGTGACGTTGCCAGAGCCATGCCAGCGACGTGCTTAAATTCATCCCCTTCCTCTTCTCTGGCGGGCCGTATCTCTAGTCCCATGATTCTACCTCGCTATCTGATAGACTCAACTCAGTA
>JABUBQ010000155.1_pt1 | contig 11089 bp, 18 predicted proteins | sample 7240351 | NCBI WGS metagenome assembly JABUBQ01 (sample SAMN07256348, study PRJNA390944) | subsurface metagenome | isolation source: Methane hydrate marine sediment | place: Pacific Ocean: Eastern North Pacific, ODP site 1244 | collected 2002 | reverse complement strand
GAGCTGAAATTAGGCAATGGGAAAGGATAGAAAAAAAATCAAAAGGGAAAAAGAGAGGCTTCAAGCTATCCGGGAAATGAGAGAACGAAGAAATAAAACGAAACATAAATATGACCCGGGATTCAAGATAATACCGAAGTCAAAAAAATAAAAATACTGGCCGGTAAACCCGGTCTTAAAAGCCTGGTGGGATTGGTGAAGGTTTTACCGTCTTCTATATCTAATCCCGCCGGGCTAAAAAAAGAAAGGCGGTGTATAATATGCCGAAAATAGACGAAGAGGAACGAATAAAAGAAATAACAGAATTTGTCGAATTAGAAACGAACAATCTCAAGGAAGGCAAATATCCGGAAGAAGTGAGAAAGTCAGTAAAGGAAAATCTGGTAAAAGAACTGGCTAAATTGCCGGACCTCGAGAGGACTATTCATAAATTAGATCTGATAGCGAACAAGATATTTAGTTACCTTGATTTAGAGACAGAATTGGATCTCGCTATCAGAGAGGCAAGGCAAAAGACCTCTAAAAGTATCACTGTTACTATTTCTCCGAAACCGGCCATATCCTACGAAATAGATCAAAAAAGATTGAACAGGCTTTTAGAAAAAGCAATCCCAGATAAGGGCTTTTTAAGAGACTATGTCGATATCTGCTCAGAGATAACCGATACTCCAAAGACCTTTTTATTTTGGGGAGCGATGACAACTCTCGCAACGGTCCTGGGAAAAGAAGTTTTTGTTAATTGGGAAACAAGAAGACTTTATCCTAATATATGGTGTGTTTTTTTAGCTCCCTCAGGATTCAGAAAAGGAACGGCGATTGATACCCCAGTTAAGATTTTATGGGAAATCGACAAAGATCTCCTGCTCCCGAGCGTTGGGAGCGAAGAGGGTTTGACGAAAGCTCTCTCTATCGGTCAGGCAGGTGGTCGGGAAGTGGGATTTATCCGTTGGCAGGAGTTTGCAAAAATCTTAAAATCTTGGAATACTCGAGGCTCCTGGATTGCCTCTCAGGAGTTTTTTATAGATCTTTGGGATAGCAAACCTTTTAAGAAAAAACTGAGCAAAGAAGAGTTTATTGTCGGAGAAACCGCTGTCAGTTTTTTGGGTGGCTGTATCCCAGCAAGTTTTTCAAAATATTTCTCTCTTGAGGATCTAGAACTTGGCTTTTTCGGTAGAATTTACCTGATAACTTGTATAGAAAAAGAGAAATATCTCACCTGGCCTGGAATTCTTGACGAATCAGATGTAAAGAAATTGGCTAAGGAGTTAGAGGATATCCGGAATAAATACTATAATCAGGAGATGGGCCGAGAACTGATCGGAAAGGATTTTAACGATTGGGCTTTAAAAATCCATAAAAATAGAGAACCGGGATATCTAAATGCTTTCTTTTCAAGGATAGAGACCCACTGTATAAAGTTATCTATGCTCTACGAGGCGGCTCTGGGTGGCAATACGAGCATATCGGAAGAAGCCTTTTACTATGCAACCCGGGCTTTAAATTTTATAACCGAATCGGCAAAGCCAATGGTCTCCGAGACTATCGGGCTAAATGAGGAACAGATGTTAACCAGAGAGATTGAAAGATACATCAAGAAAAGAGGAAAGGTCTATAAAGCAGATATTATCGAAAAGTTTAATTTACGATGGAGGATTGGAACCGATATAGAAAAAACCCTGGTGGAAAAGGAATCTATTTATATTATGAGTTTAAAACCTTTGCCGGGTAGTGAAGGGGGGAGGCCAAGAAGCGTGTATGTGGCCATTAATTAATTTCGGGTTAATTTCGGGTTAATTTCGGGGTTGAAATTAACCTAACGGCAAAAAAAACCTTATTTTATAGGGATCACAATTTTGAGCAGGGGGGTTAATTTGTTAATTACACAAACCTTATACACGGAAAGAATCAAACTACCCCCACTAGGTTCTTGTAATTAAGAAATTAACTATATAAATAATATATATTATTATATATAAGTATTATAAAATAAGACTTTCAGAGCAGGGGGGTTAATTTCAGTTAATTTCAAAGAGTAAAATTAACCTCTAAAAGCGTTGATATATAAGGACCCAAAAATGAGTTAATTTTAAAAAGGCGGTGATCTAATGCTAATTAACAAAGAAAGCGAGAAACATATTCGGAATCTTGCCAGGTGTTTCAATCGGCTTAATAAACCTTTTAAGGATCTCGGATATGTCTTTACTCTTTCGGAACTACTAAAGTGTAAGGATATACCCCAGGCTAAAAAGGATAGTATCTTTTCTGATGTGATGAGCGAAGTTTCTCAGCTCTTATCCGAATTGGGAATAGACTATAAAGATTATCCGGGCGGATATGAAGATTGGGAAACAGTAACCTTATACCAATTTAATTTAGAAAAAGCAAAAAAAAGTGGTGAAAAGAATAATGGTTCCTGAAAGAATTAAATTCCTGGATCGATTTGATAATTTCTATCAGGTAATGGTCAATTCTGTGAAAGAGGATAAAATTAACGAGAGGGATTTTTACGCTTTGGTTATAGCTAAGGCAAAGACAATGGAGAAGGAAAGACGGGAAAGGATAGAAATAAAAGTTGAATACACTAATAGTTTTGTTAAGTAAAGAGGCTGTTTAAGGGCAAAAGAGGGGTATCGAAAAATTCTTTTTCGTTTCCCGAATATTTCGGTAGAAGGCCTTACCGAATTAATTCGGAGATACTTAATTCTTGTGTTATTATATTAAGATATTTTAAGGTCGAATATACAGGCCAGAACCTATATAAATAAAGGATTTCAAAGATTGCTTGACATCTTTATTTTAATATTATATAATGTTAGTGTAATATATGATTATAATATTAAGTTATAAGGGGGTATAGATTAAATGAATACAGTAGAACCGATCCGTGATCCTAAAAAGATTTTGGCTATTAAGAAAAATCTAAGAGAGGAACCCGATAAAAGAAATTATCTTTTATTTTGTGTGGGTATAAATTTGGCTTTACGGTCCGGGGACCTTCTCAAAATCAAAGTGTCAGATATCCTGGACGGAAAAGGCAATATAAAAGAATATCTTTATATAACTGAAAGCAAGACAAAAAAGCAAAGAAAAATCAGAATGAACGAGGCTATCCGGGAAGCTCTGAATTATTATTTCAGCAAGGCTAAAGTATTTAATCCCGATCAGTATCTTTTTAAATCTAAAAGAAGTAACAAGCCATTAGATAACGTTGGCCTGTGGTATCTAATCAAAGAATGGACTAAGGCGGTAGGGTTGGAAGGCGAAAGCTATTCCTCTCATTCCTTTAGAAAGACCTGGGGCTATCAGGCTCGGGTGTATCACGGCGCAAGTATCGAGATGATAAGCGAAAAATTAGGCCACCGATCAACGACAGTAACAAAAAGATATATCGGGATCAACCGGGAAGAAGTTAATAAAATGGAAGAAGAAATAAACATATAGCTCGGGTCCCGGGCTATCATACTAAAAGAAGGTGCAAGTTTTTAACGAAAAAGGCTAATATACGCTTACGATAGCCTATTAAAAAAGGTATACCCCTCTTAAAACGCAAATTTGAAGGTCTAAAAAAGGGGTCAATAACAGATTAAGCCTTATTTGTCTTATCTCTTAGCTATTTTAAAGACCTAAGGCCAGGAAGGGGGTTGACATAAAGTAACGTTAGAGATCAAATAAACCTTATTAGGCTACCCAGGGAAGTTATTTTAGCCTATTCTGATGAGTTACCTAATTGAAGGGGGGTTGATTATGGCCGAAAGTAACAGGGACGGTTTAAGTAGCAGGGAATGCAATTTGCTGGACCTGCAATCCGAAAAGGAAGGGGGTAAAACAGAAATGGAAAGAAGGGATTTTGGAGATGAGAAACAACTTGAAGAGGTATTCGAAGATAGTAAAACATATCTTCTATTACACAGATCGAAAGGGATAGAACTCTCTAAAGAAAACTTTAAAAGATTAAGTGCTGAAATGATTGAAGAAAAGAAAGATCCGGATAATGAAGGTGTAACAATGTATAAATTTTATAGGCCGAAAGAGGCACTTTCCTTAGAAGTAATTGAAGAACTTACAGGATTGACAGGTGAAAGAATCAGGGCGGTTGAAGTTATGCTTTATATAGCAAATAAAAGAAATAATGAAAGGGGGTGATAAAATACTGAAGTCTAACAATTTTTAAGGAAGTGGTTAGCCAATGGAAAAAGAATTTGAATTTGATACTCGTTATTCTGATATCGAGCAAAACCTCGAGGACCGGAAGGACAGAATAAAAACTATAAAATTTAAGATTTGCTCAAAATGTGAACAGAAAAAACCGATCTTTAAGTTTTCGGTAGATAAAAGGAATGTTGAAGGCCGGACCAATATCTGCAAGGCCTGCAAAATATTGGAGTATCTGAAATATTACTATCAGAACAAGGAACGAATATTGATTAAGTGTAAGGAATACCGCGATACCGATAAAGGGCAAAAGAGTGCTTATTCTAGGAACTATCGGGAGAAACACGGGGAGCAATTAAAAGAGCTTGCTTCAAAATGGTACAAGAGCAATAAAAAAGCGATTAAGGAAAGAAACTTGAAATACTACCAGGCAAATAAAGAAGCTTGTCAAGCCAGGAGAAAACTCTGGATAGAAAAGAATAGGGAAGGGATCAGGAAATACAATAGAGAATATAAGCAAAAACATAGAGTAATTCAGGCTGTTTAAATTAAATATTAAATGAAAGGGGGTAATAAGCAAGTTATTTATTAAATTTAAGGAGGAATTTGAAATGACAAAGAATCAGAAAATTAAAGAAATACGTGAAGATTGGGAAAAAGAAGGGAAGATGTCTTTCGTGCCGAAATTAATTTGCTGTGGAGTAGAACTAAAATATAGAAAAAACTCAATGCCAAGAGAAGTCCGGAAATGTGGAAAATGCAAAAATTTATGTGTCGGAGATTTCGTAGATGATGGACTCCCAGGACAAGGCTGTATAAACTTTATTCCCAAGCGAATATCTGTTGAAGAAAAATGTTTACGAACAATGTTCGGGAGAAATTAAATAATTAAGGAGGTAAATGAAGTGAAAACCATATTTGAGAACGAATACGGTGTATCTTGTATCAGGATGGAAAAAGGGGAAGATTTCCCAGGAACGACAGGAATCACGAATCGAAAAGGCTATTACATCTATTCGCCGAATCAAGGGCAATCTTGGACATATCTAGGAATTATTCCGCCTGCGGATGGGTGGCTTGAGGGAAAATACGGGAATAATCTCATACAATTAAAGGAAAAAGGAGGTATTTAAAATGAAAAAGAAAAAGGAGGATAATTGGCTTAAAAACTTTGTAGAAGCAGGGAAATATCAAGAACGGTGGGAATACGAAGATGCAATGTTTGAGCTTGGTTTACCCTGCCAAGAAGAAGATAAATATAAGGAGGATTTTTAGAAATGAAAAAACTACAAAAAGGGGAATTGAATAACAGAGGGAATTTTTTATTGATAGGGAATACAAAATTATTTAATGAACTACAAAAAAATCCAGAATGGGAAACATTATTTAAAGATGATCAAGGGACTTTAAAAGATAAACATATTCCTACATTAGCCGGAGGGTTAGATCATATAGAAAGAAACGACTGGGGTATATATTTCTATGATATAGGAACGACTAAAGGACATTATAATCGTATTATTGATAATTCCTTCGGGATTGTAAGAGAATAAAATTGCCTGCAGAATAAAATTAAAAGAAGGCAGGGGAATCTCCCTGAAAAAAAAATCTTACGGCCTGCAACCATAGAGATAATCTTAAATGTTTAGAGATTCCCCGGACCCTTCTATCTTAACAGGTTAGGGGGTGAAAATAAAATAATGATATTTGATATAATTTTTTGGTGGTTGGTAACAGCATTTTTCTACATATTATTTTTTCAGAAAGAAGAAAAAAAGCCGATAAAATATAAGCAGATCATAAAAAAAAGTGGCTATATCAATCACCTGAAACCTAAGGATGGAAGGCTAAGATGGTGATGGCCAGGGCGAACTTAATAAAATTAAAGACCTTAAAACAAACTAAGGATTCTTATATTTGGCAATTAAAACGAAAGGAAAGTTTAACTGAAAACGAGAGATCTAGATATATAATTGCCTTAAAATCTATTAATAAGATCATTAAACAAAGGGAGAAATCCGTAGAAAATAAATAAGAAAGAGGGTAAAAAAATGTTAGTAGTTAGTATTTTTAAAAAAAATGCCGAGTATCTTGCCGGTAGAATTTCCGCAGTCTCTTTTGAGTCTTGCAAGAGAAGATTAAAACTCTATTTCTCCAATCTTAACAAGGTAAAAGAGAGAATAATTGCGGGAGAAATTGTCGATATTCCCTATGTAACTTTTCAGAGGGACAGACGTTCGATGGAAAAAAAGAAGATCAAAATTGAAAGGAGAACGAATCTAAATTAATTCGGTGATCCGGTCTTTCTGGCGAGAGTTCTCCGGATTGCCGATCCCTGCTCCCCTTAGACAGGGTGAAAACAGGGGAGCAGGGTCTAAAAATAGAATGCATTCTAATTAAGAGGTGATCTTATGACTAAAAAGAGAAGGAAAATCTATACCTATAAGAGCAAAAAAACGAGGGCCAGGGCTCAGAAGAATCTCCCGCAAAACCAGAAAAAGACGCTAAAGGAGATCGAGGCAGAGGCGGTCGAATATAAAAAGGTAAAGAAGAAATTGCAGGAGATAAATGTTATTGAGTTTGCAGAGGCTCCCGATTATTTGAATCTGTCTTTTAAAAAAAGACCAGTCCAGTTAATTATCCTTAAAGCCCTATATGGTTTACCACTAAACGAAAAAGAGCTCGAGATATTTATGATCCTGACCAAAGGAAAAGGTGAATATACTCCGGGGAAAGAAAAATTGGAACTGATCGCTTGTCTCGGTGCCAGGAGCGGAAAAAGTTTTCTGGTCTCAATCTGCGCGCTATTCGAAGCTACCAGGGATAAATGGAAAAAAGAGGTAGCCGAAGGGGAAAATCCTTATGTAGTGATCATAGCAACCCGAGAACTCCAGGCAAAGCAGATCATTGGAAAAAATTGCAGGCGAATGTTGGAAAATTCCCCGACGTTATATCGTCTCATAGAGAAATCGACGGAGCTCGAACTGACCTTAAAAAATGGAGTTAAAATCATTTCAGGACCTTGCACAAGTGAGGCTTTGCGTGGAATTCCAATTTGTGTGCTCATAATGGACGAGTGCAGTTTTTTCAGGATTATCGGACCAAAGGCCGACGAATTAATATTCAATTCACTTCGGCCGAGACAGGCTCAGTTTGAATTTAGCAAGTATTTTTTGATCTCAACGGCAGGCTCTAAACAAGGACTTTTTTTTCAGGAATTTGATAAAGGATTCAATGAGGAAGATCGCTTGACAATTCAAGCAAAAACCCGCTTCATCAATCCCGAAATATCACAAAAGTTTTTAGATAAGGAAGAAACCCGAGACAAAGATAATTGGAATCGGGAATTTAATGCAGTCTTTAGCGAAAAAATAGAAGCATTTTTCGGATTTGAACTTTTACAGAAGCCTTTTGTTTTAGTCGGGGATTTGCCTTACAAATCAGGATATAATTATCACCTGGCTCTGGATCAATCCGGCCTTTCAGGAAGGGATCGTTTCGCTCTGGCCATATCACACCGAGAAGGGGATATAGCAGTTGTTGACGTGGTTAGATCCTGGCAGACGAAGGACCTCGACGTTATCCTGAACGAAATAGGAACATTGGCTAAAGCCTATCATCTGACCATTGCCTCGATTGACAAATATAGCAAGGGTTATGTTGAGGCAAGTTTTAAAAAAATAAAATTGTTGGTCAAGATCCGGCCTTCCCTGTCCGTTGTTTTTGTGGTCTTAAAATCTAAAATGATTCAGGATAAGCTGAAATTGCCGGACCGTCCGGATCTGAAAGCGGGATTGAAGAATACTATCGCTGTCTATAATAAATCGAATCAGTTGACTATCATTCACGAGAGAGGCCTCTATGGCCACGCAGACGAGGCGGACGCCTGCGCTGGTAGTGTGTACGAATCTATCGGGAAGGAAGAAGAGAAATTGCAGGGAATATTGCATTATTCGTCGCCAGGTGAATTTTGGATCGAAAGAAATCCTAAGAGCAAGCCAGAGCCCTTTAATTGGCCTTATAAGGTTACTCCGGAAGAAGAGGCAAAAAAGAAAGAGGAAGAGGAAGAAATTTTCGATTGGTATTGACAAATAAAAAAAATAAATAATAACTTGAAAAATTTTTAACTTTGGTATATAATTAAATCGAATAAAAATAAAGAGGAGACTTTAATATGAAAAATGGATATCTAACCGTCGCTGATATGGCGGAAATTTTCGAGATCTCAAAACAGGCGGTCTACGATTGGATCAAAGATAAAAGGCTAAAAGTCTATAAAATTTCGAGCACTCGAAGGATCAAGCCGGACGACTTACTGCAATATTTAAGGGACAGGGGAAATTCTCCGGGTGTGATGGCTGACTTCAGAAAAGATATTGAGGATCGTCTTAAACGAAAACAAGAGGTCAAAAAATGATATCGAATGAAGGGATCGGGATATCTGTCAATAACCTAAAATGCAAGATCATTTTTTTAATTAATGGTATGAATCATACTACCGATAAAAGGGCAATCCCGAAAGACTATAAATCCGAATTGAGAAAATTAAAGCTAAGACTGCAGGAGTATGTTTCCCAAAAAGAATATAATGAGTTTTTCTCGGAGATCCTGGAAATACCGCTTCAAAGCGTGGTCGAGGAAGCCGAAGAAATAATTAAGGAAAGAGGTCAAAACGATGGCAGATGAGATTTTATTAACCGACGAGCAATTTTTAGAGGCCTGCAAAGAGGCGGGGATCGAGAAGAGCCTGAATAATTATACCGCTAAAATTGCAGATAAGAGAACTTCCGAAGGGATCGAAACTTTCAAAAAGAATCAGGGGAGAAAGGATCTTAGCGATAAGGAACGGTTACAGGAAGCCGAAAAAGAAATCTCGGAAATGAAGAGTAACAACGCTAAGAGCATTTTAAATAATTCGATCAAAAAGGCTCTGAAATCAGCCGATTTGAGCGAAGGATTTGCTCAGTATATCAAGGTCGATAAAGAAGAGGATATTGAAAATGCTGTAAAAGATTTATCAAATAATATTTTAGAGCAGAAACAAGAATCCATAGACAAATTACTTAAAGAAGGGGATATCCCCAATAAAGGCGAACAAACTTTCACCGGATCAGGAATGGAGACGGAAGCAAAGGACTTTGCGAAAAAAATTTCTATCAAAGAAGAATAGAGGTGAAAGAAAATGGAATTTAGCATATTGAAAAGCATTTTAAAACCTAAAGTCCTGAGCTCGTTCGTTGATACCTGGAAGCCAGGCAAAAGCCCGATAGAGAAATATTTGCCCTATAAGACTATACCTGCGCTGACCTACGATATCGTTCTGGGTGCTTTTTCCCGACCAATGGCCGACGTAACCGCATACGATACAAGTTACCCACGCAAAGGAAGGCCAAAATTGGACAAAATTTCCGGAGAGATCCCCGCGATAAGGGTTGAGAAACAAATGTCTGAGGTAGATCTGAATAGTTTTATACAATTTTCGGCAATGAAAGATCCAGACACCGAGGCGGTAATTTCTCTCGTATTCGGTGATATAATCTACTGTTATGAGGCTTGCAAAAATCGTTTGAGCTATCTCGGTTTTCAGGCTTTGAGCAAGGGCGTAATTTCCTTGACTCCCTTAAATAATGTAGGAATCGTAACCGAAGCCGATATCGATTTTCAGGTAACGAATAAGAGCGGGGCAAGTGTGGCCTGGGACGCTACGGTGGACACAACGAAACCGATAACCGATATTATCGATTTATGCGATTTGGCCAGGCTGTCAGGTGTGATCTTCAAAAAGATACTGATGTCCCGGACAAGTTTTTCTCATATGAGAAAATCTGAAGAAACGATAAATTTCTGTTTCGGCGATCGAGGGAGCGCGGTAACAAAATACCCGAATCTATCAGTTATAAATGAGAATCTGATCGCTGATGGCTTGCCATCAATCGACCTAATCGATGTATACTTGCAATTTGAAAATTCTGAGCATCTGATCACAAACTTACAAGCGTGGAATGAAGGAACGATTTGTTTCCTTCCGCAAGATGAAGTTGGCTGGGTCCTGAATTCAAAAACCGCCGAAGAAGCTTTTCCGCCTCGGCAGGTTTTGCAACAGAAAAAGGATATCGTTTTAATCTCGAAATGGTCGGACGTTGCGCCTATAAGGGAGTATTGTGCCGGTGCGGTAAATGCGTTTCCTGCTCTAAAGCTGAGCCACCAGATTTTTATGTGTAATAGTTTAGCTACAAGCTGGGCCGGATAATAAAAAATTGTGTCCCTCAAATTCGCGGTCGATCAACGAGTTTGGGGTCAGGTCAGGTGAAGCCTGGACAGGAAAAATTTACCTTTCATTCTAATAGCCAGGTCAGGTGAAGCCTGGAAAAGAAATTCACCTATTCCGTTATATTAACTCGAAGCGGGGAAGGGCTTAAATGAACTTCCCCACTCAAATTTATTTAATTTGTAAGCTCAAAATTTCTTCGTTTTTCGCTCAAAGCGAAGGTCGAAATCCCTTCGCTTGCAATTATAAAATTTATATTTATCACAAAAAAAATAAGGGCAGAAACCGGGAAGGTTAAAACCCTCATTTTTTAAAAATATAGAGCCCCGAAAAACAGGCTTTGTATTTATATACTAAACGAACTCACTCGAAAAGTCAATTTATAAAAGACAGGTGATCAGGAATGAATGTTTTAAAAGGTAGATTAAATAAAAAAGATATGTCTAGGTTTATCGGGGTAAAATCCCGGAAACTGGATTCCTCTTTGGCCCGGATATCTAATTTGGGTTATATTACTTACGAAAAAATCAAGGGAAAATATCACTTTATCGTATTCGGGGAGCCAGTTAAGGAGCTGAAATTAGGCAATGGGAAAGGATAGAAAAAAAATCAAAAGGGAAAAAGAGAGGCTTCAAGCTATCCGGGAAATGAGAGAACGAAGAAATTTTG
>JABUBQ010000154.1_pt1 | contig 11130 bp, 19 predicted proteins | sample 7240351 | NCBI WGS metagenome assembly JABUBQ01 (sample SAMN07256348, study PRJNA390944) | subsurface metagenome | isolation source: Methane hydrate marine sediment | place: Pacific Ocean: Eastern North Pacific, ODP site 1244 | collected 2002 | reverse complement strand
ATAATTATCAGTTTTTTTATGACAATCTTCACATAGAGTAATACCGTTATTTAAGATGAATCTCAATTCAGGATATTTAGCAAAGCTCTTAATGTGATGAGGAATTAAATAAATTTCTTTGCCATTGCCGTTTCTTGCACCACATTTCTGGCAAGTATAATCATCCCTTTCAAATACTTCTTTACGCCAATTTTGATATTGCTTGCTTCGCCATATTTTTGTTCTAAAAGGAGTTATGCCACCTTTCCAGTTATAACATTTTTCTCCAGAATGAGATTCCCTCAACTTTATTTTTGTTTCTTCTGAGTGATGTTTTCCTAACCAACTTGGAGGTTTTATTCCTAACTTTTTAATTGCTTTACCTATTTTTATTTTAGTTTCCTCTGAAGAAATCTTACCTAAATGAGCTAACCTGTTTTTTTCTTTATGCGCCTCTGACATTGGCTTGCCTTTATTCCATGTAGTATAACCTTTTAAAAATCTTCCTTTTTTATCTCTATCCATTTTTAAATTTCTCTCTTCATTTTTAGTTTTCTTTCTTTATCAAAATAAGGACTTTTACACTTAGGACAGATTTTTATATCTTCTTCTTTTTTACGTGCAATCCACAAATGTCCACAACGCAAACATTTCATTTTTTCAATTGTAACTTTTATTTTCATATAACCCGGGAAGGTGTAAAATTAATGAAGCCGGAAACTCTATTAAAATCACTCGTAGGTGAATATGCATTTAACACATATTGCACCAAGTTCTTTTGAAGTATTCCGGGCAATATCTACTGATAAGGATATTTTCCGGGATGTCGCTAAATTGTTTATTGGCAATTCGTCAATAGTCAGCTGCATTTTATCGTTTATACCCAAACCCTTAACTGGTAATTCTATACCTTTCAGAAGTTCAGCTGGTTTCCTTCGCAGACCATTGACAATTTTATCCAGCCTTACTGCTTCTTTTTCTGCTTCTAATTCTTTTGGCTCCAGCTTCTTTAAGTTCCCTGAAAGATTCAAATATCCTTTCATCTCTTCAGCTTTTTTTGCTTCGGCCAGCAATCCTTCTTCTTCTACTGGTTTATTTTCTTTTATAAGTTGCTCTTTATATTTTTTAATATTTTCTTGATTCTTCAATTCTGCATCTCTGTCTTTTTCGATTTCTTTTAAAGCCTCTTCCTGTTTACTGTCAATAGAAACTAATTCGCTTTTTAACCTTGATATCTCATCCATTATTGTTTTTACTGCTTCTGCATCTTCTTCAATTCTATTTTTTTTATCGAGATCGTATTTCCGGTTTATGTCCTTTTGCTTTTCTTCAAATTCTTCTATAAATAATTTTGCAGCAGCAATCCCACTGTTATGTTCTCGGGCATCCCGGACCTTTTCATGTAAAGTAAACAGTTCTACATTTTCCCATTCTTTTGGATTATAGTTATCTGGCAGCTGGGCCTTTAGTGATTCAATTTGATTTTTAATATCTTTCAATTCTGTATTTGTAATAGTCCTCTTATCATAAAAATATTTCTCAGCCAGATATTCAAGTATCTCAATAGCGTGTTTTTCGAGATCTACTGGAGGAATTTCTCCTGTCCATTCTTTTAACTGCTCTTCAGAAAGCCTCATCGGTATTAAAGATAGCAATAACTGTGTTTGTTCCTTATCCGTTTTAAGCAGGAAGTCTACTGGGTTAAATGCATATTCACCTACGAGTGATTTTAATAGAGTTTCCGGCTTCATTAATTTTACACCTTCCCGGGTTACATTACTTCGGACCTCACCATCCGGAAGAACTTTTTTATCGATCTGTGTTCCATCATCAATCTCCACATAAAGAGTTGCCTCTTTCTCTCCTTTCTTGACAAACTCTGCTCTACGAGATTTGTTATAAAGCCCCTTCTCTATACCTTCCAGTATTGATGTTTTGCCCGATTCGTTAGCACCCTGAATCAAAGTTATCTTCCCGGGGTTGAGTTGAAACTCTTTAATCCCTAATACGTTTTTAAAATCCAGTCTTTTTATCCATTTCATGTTCCTTCTCCTTCTTCTTTTTTATAATATCCTTAAATTTTTTAATCTTAAATAATTAGAATGGTTATATTTCTCCCTACGTTTTTTATTCTTAAAGTCATACCATAGTCGATAGCATCTAGTGCCCCGGCACCATCTTGTTTTTTTAGTATGTTTTCTTCCTTTGCTATCTGTAGTTTTTACCGGGATTTCCTTTTTACAATATTTATAAAGGCATCTCATTTATTTATCCTTCCCAAATAATGTTATATCGAACATTCCAGATTTTTCTTGTCTTGCAGCAGTATTATCAGATTTTATGGCCCACCTTCTTCTATCAAGTTCTTTTAAATCTATATCGTGTATCATCATGCTTGTGTGCCCTTTAGGGAAGAAAGTAACAACTTCATCAAATAGTCTTTCTAGTTCTTTGTATTTGTTTCTTTTCTTAATATTCCTAAATCTATTAAATATATTCATATTATTCACTTCCTAGTAATTCTGGATTTTGATATATATTGCCGATTATTTCACACAATCCCCAATCTGGCCGGTAAGAAAATCCACCCTTACTATCCTCAAGATAAAATCTCCCATCGTGAAAATGTACTGCACCTACCCAACCAGCCTCATTCGTTCTTAAAATATCTCCCCCGTATATCTCTTTTTTATTTTTATCGGTAGTTCCTATATATTGGTCTTTTCGGGTATGGTAAATAAAATCTGGGCGCCAGGTATTACTATTAACTTTTAAATATTCCCAATGGCTATTACTGCCATCTCCAATATACCATTGTTCGTAACCAAGAATTTCATTCCCAATTCTTAACCTAAATTTAATCGCTCTCATTTGCCTTCCTTTAAAATCCCTTTAGCTATATAAACAAAAAATCCTATTCCACCTACCATCATCAGAACTCCGATTATTATTATTGAATTTAAGATCTCGGCACTAAGCATTACGCCTAAACCACCAAATAACAAAACAGAACCTATTAATATTGCTATTATTTCTTTAAAAGCTTTCATGACCTATCCTTCCCTTATTTTGAGGAGACTTATTAGAATTGCTATCAGTTCATCTATCTAATAAGTAGCCAGAAAATATCATTTGACTATGGACTCCTCAAACTTTTAATTTTTTTAAAATGGATCATTTACCTTACCTTTGAAAAGGTTACTTTGAGTTGGTTTTTTATATCTTTTATCTAGCTCTTCAAGGACCCTAAAATAAACATGGAACCAGAACCACCAACGTCCCGATTCGTTTCTTATTTTTATGAGTCTTTTTTTAAGTTCTATTAATTTCTTAGTAGATATTTTACTTAACTCCACTTTTTCCATCACCTCTGAATCCCCGGCATTTAATTAATTAATTATATCTTATAATTTTCAAGTATGAATGTCAAGACATATTCGGAAAATTTTGTATCTTCTCTGACCATTTAAAATACTATTATTATAATTATTGATATTGCTATTGATAATCTATATAGTTTCATTTAGTCTTCTCTTTCTTTTCGTTATCATAACGAATTATGGCTATTTTTTAAGGTTTTTCGTTACTGTAACTTTAAACGCAAAGTAACACCAAGTCCCCAAACATATATAAAAAACGACTATGGGTAATATAACTTCTCTAAATATTTCCATCATTCCTCCCTCTCAAAAATAATGTTATATCTTTTATCCTCAATAGATATTTGCCCTACTTTTTCTTGATTAATAAACTTCTTTTTTGTTATTTCGTAAAATTTCAAATCTTCGTCTTTACGTAATATAATTTTAATTAATTCCTCTTTGCTAAATTTTTGTAGTATTTCTGGTTTCATTTCAAATTCTCCTTCTACCATAAATTTTCTAAATGATTCTGTAATTTACTTGATATCGCATATAGCAAATCTGATAACAGTCCAATCGGTTTAGTATATATTTTTAGTAGAATGTGTTTCACTTATACCTCCTATTTATTAAAATATAACCTATTATTATTGCTAAAATTATTGTTAGTAATATGTATGGATTCATTTAATTATTTCTAAACAATCTCCACAATAGATTTTATTTAATTCTAACATCGTAACCATTATCAGAATAGTCCTTACTCCAATTTCCTTTTGCGCCGCATAAATCTAAAATTATTTTATTTTTATTAATCATATCTTTTAAATTTTGCTTTTTTATTTCTGCCCTTATTCTTTTCGATAATTAAATCATATATAATATCATCCCATTTCAGCAGCCGAGCATATTCATACTCGACATCATATTTACTTTTTATATGTGCACATACATCGGTCAGGTGCTTTATTACACCGTCGATTTTATCAAAATCTTTTTTAAATCTTTTTATCCAATAATAATCCGCTTCGGTTTTCCTGGCTAAATTATCCTTACCTGCAGTTTCTAGGCGTTCTATTACTTCATTAATATAATAAGCCTTTATAAGAAGGATCTCGTTTTCAGATATATTAGATTTGTATTGCTCGGCATTGCTCCATTCTACAAATTCATCTCTAGTCATTCCTCTTCTTTCTGCAAGATCTTCTACTTTTCGCCAAACTTTTTTTACTATGTCTTCTGCAGTTGAATTCATTTATCCTCTCTTTCCTTTATAATTTTCATCGGCTATATCGGCATCAATAAATTTCTCAAGCCCTCGTTGCAAAAAATCCTTTAATGTCCATTTATAGCTAAACCAATGTTCATCACTTTTTAATATTTCAGAATAGATATGAATAGCATCCTTTATTTCATCTGCAGTATAGTCTTTTAATTTTGCATTTATTTTGCTTTCTGTAGCCTTATTTAAATTTCTATGTATGATTATTTTTTTCTTATTCCAGTAGTCGAAAATGTCTTTATATATATTAATATCTTTCTTTATCTTATCTTATCTTTATCTATATCTCTATCTATATGTAACTTCTCGTTATCACTTCCAGTTGTAACTTCACGTTGTAACCTTTTTTTATATTCTTCCCTATAATCTCTTTGCCTTCGATATTCAGACTGATAAATATTCCAGTTTAAAATTTGTATGACATTATTTTTATCTACCGATATCTTTTCAAATTTAATCATTTTCTTTTTACTCATTCTTAAAAGATTTATGTCTGTATCCAGTAGTTTTGCTATTTGCTCGTCTGTATAACCCATATCTTCGGTCAAGCAGATTTTGCCATCAATTGCACTATCACCAGCCAAACATAAAAATCCTATCCAAACCCATCTTTCCGCAGGGATCAATTCTTTAAATAAGGTCCTTCTTAAAAAACCTTCTGGATAAATCTTAATCCAATTTCTTCTTGTCAATTTGCTCCATTTCTTTTTTTGCCTTATTATTTGTCGGTAGTACTGTTGTTTCTATGTAATTTATTTTGAAGAGATAACATTTAATTCCTCTGGTGTATATAATTTACCTATTATCGTTTCTAATATCCTTGCTATTTTTTCAGCAGTTTTTAAGTCTGGTAATTGTCTTTTTGTTTCGTAGAAGGAAACTGTGGTTCTTGGAAGTTTTAATAAGTCTGCAAGTTTTTGCTGGGAAATACCTTTTTTATCTCTATAGGTTCTTATTGTGCTATCAAATATCATACAAATAAACCTTTTCTACTATGTTGACAATTGTTAACTGTCTTTATTATATATTGTTGGTATAAGAGTTGTCAAAACCTTTCTTGTCTTAAATCGCTAATGATTATTTATTTATTTTTCGTTAAAAAATAGTTCTTCTACCGAAACATCGAGTATTGCGGAGATCTCTTTTATGTTTTTTTTGTTAGGATAATTAATACCTTGAACCCAGCGGTTTACCCTTTGTCTTGATACACCCAGCTTAGTGGCAAGGGTAGTCTGAGACATACCTTTCTTTTTAAGGATTTTATTTAAAGTTATCATAGCTATATTTTAATGTATTTTTAAAATTTGTCAAGTTTTTATTTAACATTTATAGACAAAAAAAAGGGAGTCCGACAAATTAATACCGAACTCCCGCAAGGCAGAGATCTTCTCTGTTAAGAGTTATTCTATTTTTTTACTGCTCCATAAGCCTTTAGCAAATCAAAGAAACTACCTGCAGCAAATACAGTTCCACCAGTTATCACAAGTTGGAAAAATTCTCCTCCGATAGTGGCTGCAATTACTAATGCATAAATAACTGCTATTGCTCCATTAACTGAAGTAATTAGCTTAGGATCATAATCTTTCTTTGTTATGATCTTTAATATCTGCCAGAAGCCAAAAACTACAAATACCATAACAAAGGTTAAAACATTAATATTTAGTAAAAAGCTAAAATCCATTATTTCACCCCCTTAATATTTGAAAATAGTAAAATTATTCATAAGTCCAGAATGAACAAAATTTTTCCATCTGTAATAACCGTACTGATTAAATTTTGTATATTTTAAAAGATATGAATAATAAAGAAATAAATGTATTCCCACTGCTCTGCTATCAATTGCTAATCCCCTTAAATGTAGTGAAGTAGATACTCCCCCGCAAGTCCTGTTCCATTCAGGAGTACGATAAGCAGAAGTAATTATAATTTTATGCTCCCCAAATTTTTTTTCTATTAAATCTCTAACGTTTTGTAATTGCTCTACACAAGCAAATAAATATTCTCTGTATTCCTCTGGAGGCTCAATAGAATTTTTGCCAAGTTTCCTGTCACCACTCCATACTTCATAGAATTTAAAGTTTTTTGTTAGACTATCGTATTTGTTCATAATCCCCTGGCCCAAAGTGTTTTATATTTTTCTACAAAAGTTTCACACCATTTATAAAGTTCTTCCATATTTCTATTTGATTTTGTTTGATTACATCTACGACAGATAATCCAGATAGATTTTAGTTCTAAAATATTTCCATTGTTTTTTCTATCAAGTGTTGGTGAGTTTAATCTTGGAGTATTTCTATTCCCTAAATTCCAATTTAATTTAATATTACAAATAGAACATCTTTTAGTTAATTTTGCTAATGGTAAGATATCCTCTTTTTTAAATAGAACTTTGTGTCCTCTTTCTTTATGACTCTCTATCGTTCTTTTACACCAATATTTTATTGAATTATTTTTAATCCAATCTTTTCTATATTCATAACAACATTTTTTACACCAACATTCTAATCCATCTTTTTCCCTTTTATGTTTATAAAATTCATTAAGGGATTTTGTTTTTTGACATTTACCGCACCTTTTAATATTTATCATTACATCCTCCGTACTAAGGTGGGGAGTGAGTACGCACCCCCCATATTATTAATATCATTATAACATATTAAAGTCCTCGAGCCCATAATGAATGAACGTAACAATAATGTTTATAAAAATCCTCTATCTTAATCATATTACCAAAAGTTTCCGGGCCGACAATTCCATCTACCAAAAGTCCGTGGTGGGACTGATATATTCTAACTTCACTTGTAAGAGCTGCATCGAATATATTGCTATCTGATAATCCAAAGCAGGCTCTTAAAAATCTAATTCCATAACCTTTTGGGTCAATCTTAATTAAATATTTTGGTCTATTCTGGTAATAAACATTTTCTAATCTCATATCGTCCTCCTCAATTACGGGTTCCGGTACCGGTATCTTCTGTCCTTCACTTTTTATAAAATTCATAAAATCTTGGAAATAACTTATATTCTCATTCATCATTGGCTCAGAAACAGGTTTTATATATTCGTTATCATATCTCCTGTAGCCAAGTCTCTTATATTTAGATTTACTATTATTATCTATGAGTACAATATTAGAAGCCCAGTAACCATTTTGTTTGCTAATTTTTATAATATCCTTATTTATAGCATGTCCCTCATAAGTACAATAAAAATTAAACCAAGCTCCACCTTCAATATTTAAAATTCCTAGCCCATAGCTATCTGCTAAATTCTTCCAATCTGAAATTCTGTTAAAATATTTTCTGGGATTATCCCAATTCCCCATGCTTGAAAGGAGATGAGCACCGAACATCACATTGGATTTACCTCTAAATAAATTACCCAGATGTTGAAATAGACTGACAAAATATTCTTCATTGCCTACCGAAAATTTAACTTTAGAATGTTGGGAGGGGGTAAGTGAATTATAAGCAGATTTAGTATAAATACCTGTTGTATTATCATCAAGCCATTTTCTGGGTTCATTTAAAGGTGCTATTACAGCCAAATTAAAATTCTCTGTCAGAAGATCGGCTACTATCTTGCTGCACCTTCCGTATTGTTCTGATGGTATTAGTGAGGTCCAATTATTTTTTCTGTATGCTGCAAAAAAATTCAGATTAACTATGGGAATAACATTTTGTGCTTTGCATTGATCTATAAAATTAATGAGTGTAATGCCACCATTGGACATTATATTATCATCTTTATATTTGCTATAAGCTATCTGATGTCTTAATTTATCATTGGCCAAATGTACATCAATAGGAAAAAGTAATCTATGTTCTGCTATTTGAACTCCTTTAATTACACCCGAGGGATCCAAACTTTGACCTATAAACATTTCTTATCTCCTATTTTATGTTATTTCTCTGCTTAAAAATTTTTATTATTTCTTTCAGTTGTGCTATTTGCTTATTAAAAGAGCTAGTAATCATTTTAACTTCCTTTGTATGTTCTTCGCAGATGCTTTTAATAGTTTTTTCAAAAGATTCCTTCATTCCAGCCAAGTTATTTTCATGCGATTTTTCTATTTTATCTACCGTCTTTTTACTGACTATCTTTCCTTGAGTATAGAGAGCAACTATTATAATTATAAATACCCAAGGACCAAAATCATTTACTAAACTTATCCATCCGTTCATTTAAAATCTCCAAAATCTAAAATTTTATAGATAAGCACAAGCTACACGTATAATAGTGGGATGCCAATCTCCTCGAAAACTCATACTGCTGACATCAGAATTACTTGTTTTAGCAATGAGATAATAAGTTTTCTTAGAGTCTAAATTTAATATTTTTGTCATATATACTGTGACAGTAAGCTTATATAAATATCTCGCATGCATAATATTGGTAAATTGACTATCGCTTTCAGAATTATTAGCTGTTGAAAGAGTGCATCGCATAGATATTTCTGTCTCGTCTGTTCGATATAACTCTAGTGCTGCTTCATAGGAAACGTTCCAAAGTCCAATAGGTATATTGATACTTAAATTTCCCAGATTATACCAAGTCTCTATCGCTGGGTCATACTTAGTACTTGCAGAGTAATCTATTAATAATACTTCCCATTTAGCAGGATTAAAGGGAAATCCGTGTGGAGCTTTTGCTGCACTATAATAATTATCTGTTATGGCAGCATTTGCTAAATCATAATCAGTTCCACCATAAATGGTTATTGTAGTATTTGGTGCTGAATAACTAACAGCTGTGATTATAAAATAAAGATAACTACCACCCTGCTTTAGCCTTATCCTCATGCTAGGTGAATATTCAGTAGTTACATCTCCACTTATTGTAAATGTAAAAGTAGGGTCCTCTGCGCTTTTATAAATCCATGTCTTATCTGCAATTAGCCAACCAGCGTATTTTAGTGGACTAAAATATACTTTTTTCTCCATTTTTAAATCTTTGAGTTCGGATTCAATTTTGTTCAACCTCTCTGTTAAGCGACTTACATCATCAGAACCAAATTTTGTTATACTCATAGTACCTCCTACAAAAATAATTAAAAATAAAATTAAAGCATATTTGATATATTTGCTCATTGAAATTCAACCCCTATGTCTTCTACTTCTTCTGAATTTACATTTACAGTTATTTTCTTAATCCGTCTATAAGTATCTATATCAAGATATCCCTTTTTTATTCGTAGTTTTACCTCATCCCCTACTCCATAAGATTTTAATGTTGTATCTGCTGTACTCTTTACATTAACTCCATAAATGCTGGTAGGTTTAGGATACTCTTCTACATACTTTTCAGCGTGCTCGGTTAAAGTATCTTTTAGAACTACATCCGAGTGAAGGAAAGATTTTTGCATAAGTCCATAAATTGCCTGACTCTGTGCATTGTGAGCAATCGAATAAAGAAGGTCTTCCCCTTCACCACTACCAATTACATTAGCTTGATTTGCTAAATCCTTCATAGAGAAATTAAATTTTAGTCCACTTATATTTTTTCCATATTCAAATACAATAGCCTCAAGTTGCCTGCCCTGATATGCATAAACATTTGAAACCTTTTCTTCTGTAATTTCAATATCGCAGCCATTTATAACTTCGGTCATCTGCCTAAATGCTTCATATATATTTTTAAATGGCGGATAAGTTCTATCTCTCTTTATTCCTGTTATTATGTTCCCTTGCGTAATCCCATAATTCCCATTAGGTAAATTCTGAAAGTCGTTTATAAGAGTCCATAAGATAGTTCCCTGGTCAATATCGGTAAAGATTTTTCCTGCTGAATCTACTTCCATTTTTTCAAGTAGTGCAAGATAACCACTAAAAGATAAAGTTAAATTTCCAGAAATCTCTCCTATATCCCCATCTACTCCTGAAAGTATTCCACCCCAAACTTTTCTATTATATCTAAAAATATCTATGTAGCTTATGGCAGGAAAGAGATTATTTTGATTAAATTTAGGATCATCGATATTAAAAGAAATAGAACAACCGCCAGGGCGATTTAACTCCCAATAATAAGAAAATCCTTTCCAGGAAGTTATCTCCTCAATATAATTGTCATTTTTATCCTTAATTTTGAGTGAATAAATTTTAAATCCCTTCTGGTATTAAAATTTCTGGTTTAAACAATCTATTATCTGGTAAATATAGTCCTTTTTTCTTGAAGTATTTTTCGCCTTTCCTATAGGCTTCACACATAAAGAGAAAAAACCCACCGGGCTTAGTATAGGTAACTATAAAATATGGCTTCTGTGCAGGAGTAACTGTTTCCTTGCTATCAAACGTTGCAATACCGTGGTCTGTCTTCTGGGTTACCTGATATAATCGTAGTCCATAATTATCTGCTCCACCTATATACCAACTATTAAATGTAGCTGTTAGGTCTTCCCCACTATTTATCCAGCCACCTACAGCCATAGAAAATGTATGTAAATTAGCACCACCACTTGCAGGTTTATTGCTCCATTTTAACGTATTTTCATCAATATCAGCTGAATTT
>JABUBQ010000153.1_pt1 | contig 11132 bp, 10 predicted proteins | sample 7240351 | NCBI WGS metagenome assembly JABUBQ01 (sample SAMN07256348, study PRJNA390944) | subsurface metagenome | isolation source: Methane hydrate marine sediment | place: Pacific Ocean: Eastern North Pacific, ODP site 1244 | collected 2002 | reverse complement strand
AGACATAGCCGCCAGCTCCTTTAGTGTCAGCGGTATCATAACCCTTTGCTGCCTGATTATTCTGCATAAATTTTTATTTTTATTGTCATTAGTCAATTCCATTTCTTGACTCCTTTTTGCTCAAGTTATTTTGTATTTAACTTCATTTTAAGGCAGCGAAATTAATTGCTCATAAAAATAGCGTTTAGTTTTCATTAAAATCTCACGGGTATGAAACCAGTGCCTGAGCCATGGGGTGGAGTTTGCTCTGTGAGTGCCATCGGTGGAACCATGAGGCATGAAGTGGCGAAGCCCCTTCAAACTTCCCTTGATAAATGACCTCTAAGCTTATGAACTACTTAGTTTTGTGCTATACTTAATAAAGCGAGCGTAGCTCAGGGGGTAGAGTAGCGGTTTTATAGATTGTCACTTGTCGATTCGAATCCGGCTTCCGCTCTCCGTGTTAGGTAAATGAGTAGGTTTATAGATAAATTAAATCGGGTTTCACAGGCTGGGGCACAGCCTATGGGGTTTAGGACAGCTCAACTGGTCTCACAGGAGCCGAAAATGCTGCTCATTGCTAGTTTGGCTCAGACTGATATTGAGGGCTTGGCTGATTATGTAGCTGGGGCAGATGCTGGGCTATTGCTTGTTCCCGAGTTGGATTCAGGGGCTAAAACCCTTCAAAAAGTGTCCCGGGTGGTGTCTGATGTTCCCTGGGGTGGGTGGCTAAGAGATGTTGATAGGCGAGGAATAAAACAGATGGTGAAGGTCGGCTGTGATTTTGTGGTTTTCCCCGCAGCCAGTACACCTCTGGCAATGCTTCAAAATGATGAAGTGGGTAAGATATTAGAGGTAGGGGTATCGCTTAGTGAAGGCTTGTTGCGGGCAGTTGATGGCTTGCCTGTAGATGCTGTGCTTATTGTTGGCGAACAGGGAGAGGGTTATTTTCTCACTTGGCATCACCTTATGCTCTTTAGGCGCTTTGCCGATTTATTGACTAAACCATTGTTAGTCTCTATACCGTCAAATGTAACAGCTAAGGAGCTTCAGGCGCTGTGGGAAGCAGGGGTGGATGGTGTGGTAATAGAAGCAGGAGTCGGGCAGCCGGCAATGAGATTAAAGGAGTTACGCCGGGTTGTTAATAAACTGACTTTCCCATCAACACGCAAGGGGGAAAAAGTAGAGGCTTTGTTACCTTATATTGGCAGAGAGCCAAGCATAGCCACTGGGGAGGAAGAAGAGGAGGAAGAGGAAGGCGAATAGTTCTAGGTTAGAACAACAGAAGGCGAAGGATAAGTCGCATCAGTGACTAGGATGGTGATAATTGCCATGATTTTCCTTCAGTAGTGATAGCTGGCGCAATTACCATCTCAACTTTGTGCATTTCTTGAATGGTAGATACACCGCAGACGCCCATAGTGGTGCGCAGAGCCCCAGTAAGGTTTTGGCTACCATCGGTGACTGAAGTAGGGCCGAAGAGGATTTGCTCTAATGTGCCAGTGGTGCCAACTTTTATTCGGGTTCCTCTGGGGAGTGCCGGGTGGGGATGAGACATGCCCCAGTGGTAACCTAATCCTGGCGCCTCTTTGGCTTGGGCAAAGATGGAACCTAGCATTACCGCGTCAGCACCTGAAGCAAAGGCTTTACATAGGTCGCCGCCATTGCGAAAACCACCATCAGTAATTAGCACCACATACTTGCCAGACTCATTTAGATATTCGTCTCTAGCTGCAGCACAATCCATAGTGGCTGTTATCTGGGGGACACCAACACCAAGGACTTGCCTTGTAGTGCAGGCAGCACCTGGTCCTACACCTACTAGAACCCCGGAAATTCCCGTTTTCATAAGCTCTAAACAGGCGTTATAGCTTACACAATTACCGACAATAATAGGCATAGGTATGGATTTACGAAGTTCGGAGAAGATTAGTCCGCGATAACTTTTAGATATGTGCTGGGCAGTGGTAACAGTGGACTGTACTACCAAGATATCAGCCTTAGCTTCAGCAGTTATTGGAGCCAACCGCTTGGTATTAGCTGGTGTCACTGAAACAGCGCATACCGTCCCTGATTGCTTAATCGCTTGTATTCGTTCGCCAATAAGGTTCTCCTTAATTGGTTGAGAATAGACTTTTTGGAGTAGAAGGGTGACCTGAGCATCAGACGCTTGAGCAATCTCAGATAGTACATCTTGAGGATTATCATACCGAGTTTGTATCCCTTCCAGGTTGAGAACAGCGAGCCCACCTAGCTTGCTCATTAGAGTAGCAAAGCTGACGTCAGTCACAGCATCCATTGCTGAAGCTATAATGGGGATGGAGAAGGTAAGGTTATCTACCTTGAAATCGATATTGGTCTGGTCTGGATTGGTGCTTATATCTCCAGGCACTATAGCCACTTCGTCAAATCCATAGGAGCGCCGCAGTTGCTTAAATTGGGGAGTAGTCATTGTGCTTTCCTTCCTTAAACACCGACTATATCAGAAGCTGAGGTTCAAAGTCAAGAAATTTCAATTATGTGCGTTTATCAACCCTATCTCCTGTATCCTTTTCCCCTTGATACGGGGAAAATAATTTCTTTAGAGGGGCAAAGCCCCTCTAAGATTCACCTAATTACTACTTTAAAGTAGTGAGGAAGAATAAATAGATATTTAAGGAAAGAATGAAGGGGCGAAGCCCCTTCAAACATAGTCTTCCCCCTCTCCTTTTAAGGAGAGGGGGATAAAGGGGGTGAGGTTGATAAACAATCTCTATAGACGGGTGACGAAGTGTAGGTTATAATAGCTAAAGTCCAACCAGAAAATTTTGATTCGGCTGGGTGTAGAATTAGAGAAGATGTAGAGGCAATGTCCACCCTTTATGTTGTGGCTACTCCTATCGGTAATTTAGAGGATATATCAATTCGTGCCCTCCGTACTTTGCGTGAAGTGAGGCTTATTGCTGCTGAGGATACACGCCGAACGAAGCGGCTGCTTGTTACTTATGATATTAAGACGCCTATGACGAGCTACCATGAGCGCAATAAGTGGACTAAACTGGATTATATTTTGGGTTGTCTTGAAAGAGGAGATGTAGCTCTTGTTTCAGATGCGGGAATGCCAGGCATGTCTGACCCTGGCTATGAACTGATTGTGGCTGCCAGCCAGCGAGGTATCCCGGTTGTTCCTATTCCTGGACCTTCTGTTGTTATCACGGCACTTGTTGTCTCCGGGCTGCCTACAGATAGGTTTATCTATCTAGGCTTTCTACCTCATAAGGCTAGCGGCCGACGGCGTCTTCTGGAATTTGTAGCTAATGAATACAGCACTATTATAGTCTTGGAATCTCCCCATCGTCTACTAGCTGCGCTGAATGATATATTACTTGTTCTTGGAGATAGAAGGGTAGCAGTTTGTCGCGAACTTACCAAGGTTTATGAGGAGGTTTTCCGGGGAATGATAAGCCAGGCAATAGAGCACTTCACTGAGCCAAGGGGTGAGTTTACCCTAGTTATTGAGGGCAAGAGGGGGGAGGATAAGCTACAGTTGACAGACGAGGTTGAGAGGCAGTTACATCATATGCGCCTGTCCGGGGTAACAGCTAAAGATGCGATAGCCAGAGTAGCTGGTGAAACAGGTTTATCAAAGAAGGAGCTATATCGGGCTTGGCTCAGATTACCTTGAGGTTTTTGGTGTATAAAAGGGTTTATTTTTAAAGATTGGGAGGAGTTATTAAGTGAACCGAGGTTGCATATCTTTGGGGCAAGTTCAGTGTGATAGCTGTCACCGCATCATGCCATATCCTGAGCGCTATTTAATTATTGAAGAGACGGAAGACGTTAAATTACGTTTATGTCTCGATTGCTGCCTGAACAGGGGTTATGCTCGTTATAAAACGGAGAAGGGTGAATCGGTGCTAACCTTTTTTGAGGAATAAATATTGAAAGGGTGCTTAGGGGTAGATTTTAATAAACAATCTCAGTACTAGTCCCTCTAGTTTGGTTATGGTAAAGTATTAGTAGTTAGGAAGTAGATTATGAGTGAGAGAATTTTTATTGGGGTGGCCTGGCCTTATGCTAATGGTCCATTACACTTGGGTCATGTTGCTGGAGCATATTTACCCCCGGACATATTTGCCCGCTACCACCGTGCTAAAGGGAATGAGGTATTAATGGTATCGGGTTCAGACCAGCACGGCACACCAATAACCCTCACGGCTGAACAGGAAGGGAAGAAGCCTGGTGAAATAGCGACCTACTATCATCATCAGTTTCTTGATTCGTGGCAGAAATTAGGCATTTCCTTTGATTTATTTACCACTACCGGCACTGCCAACCACTCTGAGGTAACGCAAGATATATTTCTCACCCTTCTTGATAGAGGCTATATTTATAAGGCTACTATGTCACAGCCCTTCTGTCCCCAATGCCAGCGCTTTTTGCCCGACCGCTATATTGAGGGCACCTGCCCATATTGTGGATTTTCTGGAGCCCGAGGTGACCAGTGTGATAATTGTGGCAAGCCGATAAATCCTGTTGAACTGATTAACCCTCATTGTCGCTTATGTGGTATTACTCCCCAGTTCAAGGATTCAGAGCACTTCTTTTTGAAACTGAGCGCCTTTGGGGATAGGCTTTTAGGTTGGGTAAAACAACAGACCCGCTGGAGACCAAATGTTCGTAACTTTACTATGCGCTATTTAGAGGAGGGGCTGAGGGACAGGGCTATTACCCGTGATATAGATTGGGGAGTACCGGTGCCAGTTGATGGCTTTGAGGCTAAGCGCATCTACGTGTGGTTTGAGGCGGTTATCGGTTACCTCTCAGCGACTAAGGAATGGGCTAAGTCTGTGGGGAATGAGGGAAAGTGGTGCTCTTTTTGGCAGGGAGAGGTAAAGAGCTATTATTTTATTGGTAAGGATAATATTCCCTTTCATACCATCATCTGGCCAGCGATGTTGATGGGCTATGGTGACCTTAATCTTCCTTATGATGTACCAGCTAACGAGTTTCTAACTATTGAGGGTAGACGGCTTTCCACTAGTCGCAACTGGGCAGTTTGGCTGCCTGATTATCTATCGCGCTATGACCCTGACCCCTTGCGTTATCTACTGTCTATCAACATGCCTGAAACAGCGGATACTAATTTTTCGTGGCGTGAGTTCGTTCGCCGAAACAATGATGAGCTAGTAGCTACTTATGGAAACTTAGTTCATCGGGTACTTACCTTTGTCTATCGCAACTTTAATGGCTGCGTCCCAATGACTGGGGAATTTGATAGTCATAGCCGAGCTCTTATGGATAAGGCTAAGGATACTTTGAATACAATGGATGGGCTTCTTTACCGTTGCCATTTTAGAGAAGCAATAAGGTCAGCGATGTCCTTAGCTCAGTCTGCTAATCGCTACCTAGATGTGAAGTCACCGTGGAAAACAATTAAAGAAGACAGGCAAGCTGCAGCCAACTCTCTGTACGCAGCTCTTGTCATAATCTCTTGCCTTAAAACAGTGCTTTATCCCTTCCTACCCTTTAGCTCTCAGAAGTTGCACGAGTTTCTCGGTTTTAAGGGCAGTGTGGAGGATGACGGCTGGCAACTACATTTTCCATCACCGGGGCAAGGGTTACTTCCCCCCGAACCCCTGTTTTCTAAGTTGGATGAAGAGTTGGTAGAAGAAGAGACTAGTCGGTTAGGGCATGTCCGTTGCTAGTAGATTCACATACCCACATTTATTTGCTGGGTAGTTGAGGGAGGAGAATCTTGCCGATAAGCGCAATGTATGCACCTGTTCAGGAAGATTTGGCTAAGTTGGAGGATAGACTGAGATTGGTCAGCAAGGTTGGTTCTTCTTGGCTGTTTAAGCTATTGGAGTATAGCCTGGAGGGCGGAGGCAAGAGGGTTCGTCCAGCGCTTACTCTACTATCAGGTAAGTTTTATGATTATAACCTTGATTGCCTCCTGCTGATGGCTACGGCTGTAGAGCTTTTTCACACCGCTACCTTAGTTCACGACGATGCTATTGACAAATCTCTAGTTCGCCGGGGCAGACCAACGATTAATAGTGTGTGGGATGAGGATAAAGCAGTGCTCCTGGGAAACTATCTGTTTGCCAAGGCAGGAGAACTGGTGACCGACACAAAAAATTTGCGGGTGGTAAAGCTCTTTACGCAAACCCTTATGACTATTTCCAGCGGAGAATTGAGCCAGAGCTTTAGTGCTTTTAATCTGGAGCAAAGTCTTCAGAACTACTTGGAAAGAATTTCCGGTAAAACCGCTTCCCTGTTCTCTATGGCTACGGAGTCGGGGGCTATCTTGAGTCAGGCTCCAGGAAAGTCGGTCCAAGTGCTAAAAGAATACGGTTATAACCTTGGTATTGCCTTCCAAATTGTAGATGATATTCTTGATTTTATTGGAACTGAGGAGGAAATGGGCAAGCCAATAGGCTCAGATTTAGCTCAGGGCACCCTTACTTTACCAGCAATGATTCTTTTGGAGCGCTATCCTGAGGATAACCCAATAAAGAGGGTATTTCAGGGTGAGGATAAGCAAAAAAATATAGAGCTAGCGATAGAATTGATTCGTGACTCTTCTATTGTTTCGGAATGCTATAAGGTTGCCTCAGAGTATTGTTCTAAGGCTTGCCACAGCCTTAACCTGCTACCAGACATTGCCAGTCGCCAAGCGTTGATAGCACTTGCAGATTATATTGTAGATCGGAAAAGATAGCCCGGCTGCGGTTCTTCATTGCCATACAGCCGGTATGGGGTCTCAAACCTGAATTCTGGCTAGATGGTAATTACATCCTTCTAACTTTTACAATACCCTGGTCGGCATTAAGCTCCACATAGTCTCCAGTTTTTATCAACTCTAAGGGATTGCCATCCAGTCTGTCTACAAAAGGGATATTGCCGATAATAGCCCCTACGGTAAGAACGGGGTCGGCACGCAAATTTATAATTCCCCTTGGTTCTGTCTTATATCTCACCATCTCATAAAGTATGAAGCTTCCCCCGGTTGACCCTTTCTCTAGAGGGAACACTAGAATCTTTCCAGCGATGCTAACCCCCTCAAGCTCGTGATTCTTTTCCATAACTATGCCGGTTTCAGGGTCTACCCCGTCATAGAAACAGATTGGCTCATGGGAAACAAGAGCCTCCCCATCAGCTTTGCCCTTGGCAACCTTATGTCCCTTAAGGATTATCTCAGCCATAAATTTCTACCTCCAGATTCCGCTAGTCGCTGCCTCAACACATCTTTCTGTCGAGCCGAAGTATGACAAGATATCTTGTGCTGTGATGATATAATAACTCATTTTGGCAGAGTTTGTGGCTGCTGTCTTATGACCACACTCTTTTAAGAACCCACTCGGCATGTCAGCGGGACACGTCTCACATACTATTCTGGCCCGAGCTGTCTCTATGATATTCAGGTAACCCATCTTTTCAGCATATGTCCTAACCATCCGGGAGGTTAGAATCCAGAGTTCCACCCCCGATTTTAGCTTTTTCCCCGAGAGTAGACGGGCAATACCCCTGATTTCTCCTATTGAGGCATGAGGGCAGCCGAAAACTACGAGGTCAACCTCTCTTGAGGTTGCTTTGGAAAGCAACTCCTCGGTTTCCCGTAGTTCCTTCTCGCTAAACTCAACTGTTTGCCAATCCTTGGCTTTTTTTGGTCCGAAGGCAGCTTCCTCGGTTGGTGCTTCTGGGGTGACACCGACGGCATGGTAAAGGGCAACACTACCTGAGGTGGCGGCAGCTGCCCCCAGTTGCTTCAGTTCGTCACCGGAGACAGAGGGGGGTATGCCAGTCAAAACGGGAACCTTATCCTCGGCTACCCTGCCTATAAAATAACCCAAGGTTCCATAATCATGGCTGTCCTTCAGTCTTGCCGTAACTAATATTTTTAAATTTCCATAGCGATTTTGGTCAAGGTGGTAGCCATATTCGGGTACCCTACCGGTTAGAGCAGCAGCCAGTGAACTGGGTCCACCTTCTCGGTTGGTTCGAGCACCGAGGACGGAGTTGGCGAAAACTACTGCCGATGATTCACTCCAGGCAATGTGCTCGCCCATTCGAGGGACATTACCTATCAGGTATGGAGCACAGGTATTGCTGAGAAAGACACCCATCCTGACACAGGTGTTGATTATTGCCATCTCCTTGCGAGCAAACTCCTCAGAGAAACCTAAGTCCTTCCATAAGCAGGGGTCTATGCTCCCTTGATTGTTATCGGTAAAGACAACAAATTCGCCTCCTTTATTGGCCATCTCTTCAACGAATAAAGCCCCTGCTTTACCCATGTAAAGGCCAACTATGAGATGAGCTGAAGCTATAGGAATCATTTTCTTAGCATCGTAGCACTCCCCCAAGCCGACCAGAATCTCCATAGATTTCTGAACGGGATATCCATGCTTGCCTTCTAGCATTTCGTTTTCTTCTTTGGTTAGACGCATATTGCTCCTCGTTTTACCGGGTAATATTATTCGCTGCGCCTTGGTAGAATTAGCAAACTATATTGTAAATCGGAAGACATAGCCCGCTGAGGTTTTTCTATTGCCACACAGCTTGCACGGCATCTCAAACTAAAATCTAGCTGGATGGTAATTACATCCTTCTAACTTTTACGATACCCTGGTCGGCATCAAGCTCCACATGGTCTCCAGTTTTTATCAACTCTATGGGGTTGCCATCCAGTCTGTCTATGTAAGGGATATTACCGATAATCGCCCCTGCGACAATAACGGGGTCGGCACGCAAATTTATAAGCCCCTTTGGTGCTGTTTGGCTTCTTACCGTGTCATAGAACGCGAAGGTTCCACCGGTTGACCCCTTCCCCACAGGAAACACCAGAATCTTTCCGGCAATGCTAACACCCTCAAGCTCATGGTTCTTTTCCACAATTATGCCGGTTTCAGAGTTTACCCCGATCACAAAACTGATTGGCTCATGGGAAACAAGAGCCTCTCCCTCAGCTTTGCCCTTGACAACCTTGTGTCCCTTAAGGATTATCTCAGTCATAATTTTCACCTCCAGATTCCGCTAGTCGCTGCCTCAACGCATCTCTCTGTCGACCCGCAGTATGGCATGACATCTTGTGCTGTCTTGATATAATGGCTTATTTTGGCAGAGTTTGTGGCTACTGTCTTAATCCCACGCTTCTTTAAGTATCCTTCAGGCGCGGAGACGACACATGTCTCACATACTATCCTGGCACCGCTTGCCTCTATGATATCCAGGTAGCCCATTATTTCGGCGTAGGCTCTCACTATCTGGGAGGTCCAAATCCAGAGTTCCACCCCCGATTTTAACCTTTTCCCCGAAAGTAGCTGAGTAATCTCCCTGATTTCTCCAATTGAGGCGTGAGGGCAGCCGAAAACTACGAGCTCGACCTCTCTTGAGGTTGCTGGGGAGAGTAACTCCTCGGTTTCCCGTAGTTCCTTTTCGCCAAACTCAAATGTTTGCCAATCCTTGGCTTTTTTCGGTCCGAAGGCAGCTTCCTCAGTCGGTGCTTCCGGGGTGACACCAACGATGTGATAATGGGCAACACTCCCCGAAGAGGCGGCAGATGCCCCCATTTGCACCAGGCTCTCAGTGGGGACAGAAGAGGGTATGCCGACCAAAACGGGAATGCCGTCCGGGGCTACCCTGCCAATAAAATAACCCAGGGTTCCGTAATCATGGGAACCATTCAGTTTTGCCGTAACCAATATTTTTAAATTCCCATAGCGGTTTTGGTCAAGGTGAAAGCCGTAGTTGGCTACCCTACCGGTTAGAGCAGCAGCCAGTGAAGCTCCGCCACCTTCTCGGTTAGTTCGAGCACCGAGGATAGAGTTGGCGACAGGTACTGCCGATGATTCGCTCCAGGCAACGTGCTCACCCTTCCGGGGAACATTACCAATGTAGTATGGAGTACAAGTATGGCAGACGAAAACGCCCATCTTGACATGGGCATTGTGTATTTTCAACTGCCAGTTAGCAAACTCCTCAGGAATACCCTTGTCTTTCCATGCCCAGGGGCCTAGGCTCCATGGGTTGTCATCGGTATGGATAACGCATTTGCCCCCCTTCTCAGCCATCTCTTCAACAAATAAAGCCCCTGCTTTACGGTGTACAGTCCAGTCTGCCAAAATATGGGCTGAGGTTACTGGGATCATTTTGTCAGCCCCGTAGCATTCCCCCAAGCCAACCAAAATCTCCATAGATTTCTGAACGGGATATCCATACTTGCCTTCTAACATTTCAGTTTCTTCTTTGGTTAGACGCATATTGCTCCCCCTTCTTTTTTTAGAGCCGCTTATGTAGATGTTGGCTCAGCTCACTCATATGAGCCTTACCCTCTTCAAGAAGTCTATCAATTTTTTCTGTAGGATAGCCAAGGAGGTCACCTAACACTTCATAGTTATGCTGACCGAGAGTAGGTGGCGGTAGGTAACTGGAATCATCGATGCTGCCGGGCATTTTCACCGGATTTCCTGTCAGTTTTACCTTTCCACCAAGAGGGTGGTCGAGCTCAAGAATCATATGGCGGTGTTGCACTTGGGGGTCGACTTCAGCCTTATCCAGCGTATTTACTGGGGCGGCAGCAATATCCTCGATATTGAAAAGCTCTAACCAGTCCTCCGCCGGAGCCCCCATTAGTTTCTCTTGGACAAGTCGGTCAAACTCCTCCTTATTTTGAAGCCTTGCTGGTTGAGTAGAAAATCTAGGGTCATCTATCATCCAATCAAGCCCAAGTACTCGGGCAAGCCTGGGCCAAGAGGGACCAATAACCAACCAGCCCTTCTTGGTATTATAAGCATTATAAGGAACTAGGGCTAAATGCCCAGCACCCAAAGCTTTTGGAACAATCTCAGAACAGAAATAGTAGGAAAATTCATAAGCAAGCATAGCTATACAGCTATCGAGCAAAGAGATATCTACTAGCTGACCCTTGCCCGTCCGCTCTCTCTGGGTAAGGGCGGCACAAACTCCTAGAGCAGCCAATGTGCCAGCCATAATATCACCGATAGGAGCGCCGGGTTTGAGCGGTGGTCCCCCGGGTTCACCCGTAAGGCTTATAACACCAGCCAGGGCAAGACCACCGATGTCAAAGGAAGGGCGGTCGCGATATGATCCCGAAAGTCCATATCCAGTGGTGGAGCAACTAATAATCCTAGGGCTTATCTTCTTCACTG
>JABUBQ010000152.1_pt1 | contig 11138 bp, 16 predicted proteins | sample 7240351 | NCBI WGS metagenome assembly JABUBQ01 (sample SAMN07256348, study PRJNA390944) | subsurface metagenome | isolation source: Methane hydrate marine sediment | place: Pacific Ocean: Eastern North Pacific, ODP site 1244 | collected 2002 | reverse complement strand
GGGTTCGATTTAGGAATTGCGGGGGGTGCTATGTACCCCATACATATAAATCCCTTTCCAATCATCTTTTCGAGTTATTACCTTGATTGGAAGCAACCCTGAATACCCTACTATATTGGCATTTGTTTCTTTCACTTTCTCTATGAACTTTTCTGGTGGTACATCAACACCAATATCATAGACTTCAATTCCCGCGGTTTGAAGTAAGGTAGTAAAAATATTTTTTCCAATATCATGCACATCACCTTTTACAGTCCCCATTACGACTATTGCTGAAGATTTATCAGCTTTATGTTCTGCTTTTAGAACAGGTTCAAGAATTTTAGCGGCTTGTTGAAAAATTTCTCCCGCCATAACTAACTCTGTTAAAAAATATTCTTTTTTAATGAATTTTTCCCCAATAATTTCTACTCCATTACGTAATATTTCAATTATTTTCTTAGGATCTCCTCCCTTTTCCAACAGTTTTCTAATACAATCATATGATGTTTCTTCTTCTAAATCAATCATAGCATTTAATAACTGTTCCTCTAAGCTCATCTACTTTCTCCCTCCTAACCTTTTTTTCATTAAATTTAAAATAAGTCTACGCATCGAGAATTTTCCTCCTTCTTCTCCCCAAAGTAGTTTCCCTAAAGCACTAGAAATTTCTTCTTCATCAATTTTTTTTGGTTTTTCTAATATGTCCATAATAATATACTTCCTTTTCCCTTCTAATAAACAGTTCTTTTTCAATTCGATTTAACAATTAGTTAATCAAAAAAAAAGATGATTATACCTGCTGAAAAAGTTTAAAGCCAATTTCCAAAAGAGTATGTTATTATCTAAAATTCTGAATTATCTAAGATAATAATTCTTAATCAGTAATTATTTGAGGAGGAGAAATATTTCCGTGGAAAAACAACCATCTTACATTTTTAATAAATCTACTTTTGTTAAGTAAGTATTCAAAACTCACTATTAATTAATAATTAAAGGAGATACTTGATTCGGCGAGTTAGAGAGATTCTTGATTAAGAATTATAAAATAGTAAATTTTTTAATAGATTATAAAATTCATGTATATGATGTAAATGAGATTGGAAACTTTATTTAGTTCTGAAAAGATTGGGAATGTTGAAATAAAGAATAGAATTATTCGTTCATTTCTAAGATATCGGTTTTGACAAACAAGTAAAGATTTAAATTTTCATGATGACTAACAATGCTTATAATTTAAATAATAGAGAGTGGGTGTAATTATGGAACAAAATATTAATGCTAAATTTGATGAGAAAATTAAGGAATTAGAAGAGAAAAATTGTGCTGAATTGACATTAACAAGCGTTTTAGATGTACTAGGAATCAACAATGGTATTATTAATAACCTTATGATTCCGTTAGCTGGTGGATTTGGGGGATATAAATCTGAGAAAGGATGGCAAGGTGGCTGTGGGGCTGTATGTGGAGGTTGTGCTGCGGCAGGAGTAATTTTAGGTGGAAAAGAAAGGATGTCGAACGAGTTAATTCCAATTGCGTATTTGAAAGGGGCAAAATTTGCGACAGATTTCGAAAAAGAGTTTGGTACAGTTGTATGTTCAGAGTTATGTGGTTACGATTTTAGTGATCCTAATGCTTTTTTGGAATATGAGAAGAATAACATCTGGGAAAAAACCTGTTCTAAGTATGTTATATGGGCAGTTGATCACGTAAGAAAATTAATGCGAAAAGATTTAAGAAAAAAGTGGTAATCATAAGCTATTTTTTTTTATTTTTAAAGTAAGAAGCGAAGGAGATTTCCAAAATTTAGGTTTTAACCTGAATTTCATGCGATCCCTACCTAAAATAATTTCACCTTCAAAAATATCGCTAACACCTTTCAAATATAGTTCTTCAGTTGTTTTATTGGTCAATGGAAGCGTTATATGGACATACACAAGCTTTTTTACGCCTACTTCTTTTGCTACTCTTGCTGCAACAACAAGTTCCATGTGATAATCCTGAATGTCTTTCAATATTTTAATCGGTCTGGTTAGATTACTTCTTTTTAGGTTCTCAATCATGTTATTTAACAAATCATACGATATTGCTTCACTGAAGAGAATATCAGCATCTTTGCAGTGCTCTGCTAAGTTATCAGTTTTTTTCGTATCCCCGGTTATTACGACCACATTCCCCTTATATTCTATCCTATAACCTACAGCAGGTTTTACAGGAGAGTGGTCGACTTGAAAGGCATAAACTTTTAATCCATTTGTTTCAAAACATAATTTCCTTTCGTTAAGATCTGAGAATTTAATAGTTTTACTTATTGGCGTGCCTGCTTCGGGTAAGATTATATTTTTACCATGATGGGCAATTCTATAACCCGTATCATGTTCATATGCCATGATAAATCCGTTAACTACCTTTTCAACGCCTTCTGGACTGTAAATTTCTATTGCCTTCGTTCTTCCGTTAGCCCAAGACATCATATTTGCCTCTCCAAGATCTCCTATGTGGTCTGAATGAAAGTGTGTAAGAAAAATTTTACTTAAGTACGGTATTGGAAGTCTCATAATGTCAACAATTCGGTATGTGCCAGGTCCAACATCAACAAGAAAGAACTCGCCGCCTGCAATAACAGCGATACATGGAGCAACCCTTACTTCATTGTTGAAAGGTCCCCCTGATCCTATTAAAAATACTCTCAACGAGTCATCCTTTAAAATTTTTTCATTATACGCCATATCATTCCACAATTTTTTGATTTTTAATAATATAATTTCAATCTTTAAATGTTTCATTAAATATATTAATTTTAAAAAAAGAGGTCATTTAAAGGTTTTTGACACTTTTTTTGTATTCTATTTAGTCGATAATAGAGACTAATTTAATTGCTATTTTAAGCTCTGTGACAATTAATATTTTCTTGCTAAATTCTTCTTTAAAAGGAAAAATTAAAAAAAATTAATCGAATAACTCACTTAATATAAGAACCTAATATAAAACTTAATTGAGTTTTCTGTTAATAAAAAAAGCTAAAATATGTACTACTCTCCGATGATTTAATATATTGGAATTATTATTAATTATTAATATATAAGAAATGATTCAATTCTTTATTAATTAAATAATTATCAATTCTTTTAAAACACGAGGATTTTAAAATGCTACTTGATAAAACCCTTATTCTCAAGGTACTAAAAGAAATAAAAAAGGAAATAAAATCTAAATATAGGGTAAAGGCTATTGGTTTATTTGGTTCATATGTCAAAGATATGCAAAATGATTCGAGTGACATTGACTTTTTAGTAGAATTTGAAAAAGGTGCAGATTTATTTCACTTCATGGGTTTGATCTTCTTTCTGGAAGAAAAATTTAATCGAAAGGTTGATGTAATTTCGAAACCAGCTTTAAAGGAGGATTTAAGGGAAAATATTCTTCAAGAGGTTATATATGAGTAAAGATCAATTTAGATATCTTAAAGATATCAAGAAGGCAATATTAAGCATAGAATCTTTTGTAGAAGGAATGAATTTTGTAGAGTTCAAAAATGACGATAAAACTACAAGTGCTGTGATAAGAAAATTAGAAATCATTGGAGAAGCAACAAAAAGCATTTCTAATACTATCAGGGATAAATACTCTCAAATACCTTGGAAAGAAATGGCTGGTATGAGAGATAGATTGATTCATGGTTACTCAGAAGTTGATTTTAATTTAGTATGGGAAACCATACAAAAAAAATTAACTGAACTGAAGTCAGAAATCCAGAAAATTTTGGATGAAGAAAAAGAAGTAGCATAAACATAATATCCACACGCAATGGGAAATATCTCTTTTTTATTGTGCTCAGAATACTCAAATCGTAATCTAATAACATATAAGATTAATAAATAATGAAAAATGGAAAATTATAGAGGCTCGTTGAGTTTTTGTTTAATGAACGCGTGCCTTTCTGGTCGCGTTTTGATTTTCTCCAATTCATCTTTATATTTTTCACGGATTATCTGTTGTTTAAAGTACGTGTATACGGCGTCGTAAACGGGAAATTCCGTTTCCAATGCTTCGTGATCTGAATCTACTAAAAATGGAGTTCCAACTGCTACAAGTTCTAAAGCCCACGCGAGAGGTTCCTCGTTTATTCCTCCCGTATCTGCAGCTCTAACCAGTTTTCTAACTCTTTGCAACGCCTCGTCGCTTTCGAGCTCATATTTTTCCACGATGGCATCAAATGTGCAATGTTTTTCACCGTTGCATACATGGTGATCAAGTTCTACTCCCGTACCAGCGGTATCAAATGGAATTGCTCCGGTGTTCGCTACGAAATCGGGTATTTCATCTCTTGGGAGGAAAACGAATTGAGCGCGTTTATCAACGAATCTTTTGATTAGCCAGGGGCTAGCTACCCTATCAATATGTACGTAATCTCGAGTTACCCATATCATTTTTTTATCAGCTTTTATTTAGTTTTTCTGTTCTTTGTTATTAGAGTATAGAAGGAGTTAAAACCAATTTTCATATTCTTTTTTTCGGATATGATACCCTTCCTCCCAGCTTGAATGAAAAGTATAATCATGATATCCTTCTCGTAAATCTTGCTTAAATTCTTCAATCTTTTCCTTTTTGAATAATCCGATATTGTTTTTTTCACAAAATAGAGAGAAGTGATAAATGATTTTTGGAAGGGCTTTGAAAAAATTATTAGAGAACATGCATTTGCGTTGGATATTATAAGCCTGTCCAATAAATTGGTCAATAGTCCAATCTTCTGGTTCTATAAGTTCGTAATTATAAAGAAATTCACCAAGCTCTTCTACAACATATTTAGCTTCTTTCTGACAATATTTAAACATCTTAGAAAAGTATGGTGACTGTTGAAATTGAACAAAAATTTTAGTGGTTTCATTTCGAACCTGTTTTGCAGTTTTATCAGAATATTCTCTCGTCATATTTCCAATATAAAGGGGTTTAGTTTGTCACTAATAGGATTATAAATATATTAAGAATTCTTATTAGCTAAAAAATAATTATAGGTTAGAATAAAGTCATTGATTTTTAAAAGCATTAACATATAAGAAAATTTTTTGTTACCTCTTTGTTAATCAAAATTATGTTAATTTCTATGAAAATATTATGTTCTTGCATTAAGAGATAATCGAATTATAAGGACTTTATATTCGAAAGGAAAAGTATAATAAAAGGAAATTAAAGGATTAAAGTATAGTAGAACTACTTATTTAATCTTGACATTAAATATATGTTAGAAAATGAAGGATGGAACAAGAACGCACTACAAATATACCATAAAAGTATGGTAATACGAAGATATTACACTATTGAGTTAACTAATAATTAAATTTATGAACTTATTTATTACCATTTGTGGTTATGATCTTTTAAGGACAGAAGTCCTCTACGAGAGAATCTGGAGTGAGTTTGGTGACTATTTTTTAAGAAATTCTTTAATTTTCTTAACTAAAACTGGAATGTCTTGGTTTGGATCTCCATCCATCGGACTCTCTATTACAGATTGCATACCTCTTTTATGAAAATGATGTGGTCTAGTTTTCACATCCCATCTATCATCATAATTATCAAAACGCATTTGATCATCGGGATTAGGAGAATAGATTACACAATATGTATATTCTCCATAGTCATTATAACGAATATGAAGGATAATTTCATTTTGGAATGTTGCCTCTAGAACGGGGCGATCTTTATGTACAATAATTTCTCTTATAATATCACTAAAATCTTTAATTAGGACATTATATGCTAATTGGAGCTTTCCACGAGAATCCATTTTGAATATTAATACTCAGTATTTAAAAATCATTTAAAAGCTCTTGAAATTTAGAATAATCTAATAAAAACTGCCGTAATTCCACTGCATCTTCTTCTGCATTTTCATATTCTCCAGAACATGCTTTTTCTAAAAATCTTTTTGTAGATGTTTCATTCCAACGTTTTAAAATTGAGTTTATATATTCTTGGAGGATTCTCATCTTAGAAGTTATGAGATCTTCCGCTACGGCTTTATCTAATTTAACTTGAGTCATACAAATAATTATAAGAAATACATCTAAATTAATCTATCGCACTTAACTTAGTAAGAGAGCCTTTAAAATATGGAAATTAAAGAAAGATCTTACAAATCAGTCCTCTTTATAGGTACAAATAACTAAAATTTAATATGTAAAACTAAATGGAATTACTTCAATACCATACATTTTATAAAATTGGAAAAAAGTAATGAAGCGTTTTATTGCCAGATCATTGTGTTCAATTATTTTAACACTAGTTATTTTCATTTCCTTGCATTCCTCGAGCCTTATCATGAAAAACACGAGATGTTCCTCAAAAAAGTGCTTCACAATAAATTTTTTGAATTAATATGCGGTTTTCATTCAGGATTCGGTTATACTTTTGAAAATATATTTTCTACGGCTCTAATTATATATGGAAATAAAGCACAAAAAAACACTTCCCTTCCCTTGGATGCATCACTGTTAAAGGGCTTAATGGTTCAAAAAGAAAAGAAAAATTGGTCAAAAATCTCTAATTATATGATATAAAAACTTATAATCCTAGCGGATTTATAAGTATAAACCCTTCATTTATTTATAATGGATTTAATGAACTTTATAAATAATCCTCCTATGTTGTTCATAAAGGAAGACCTCATTGATCTTCTCAATTTTAAACCGATGAGTTTTGAATTTTTTCTCAACCAGATCAATATAGGAGATGCTTCTAAAGAACAAATAAGAGATATCTTGGCTGAGGCAAAAAGGATCCCTGCGGCATTAGGAGGGTATCATGGGGATTATGAGGGAGGATTATATGACCATATCTTATTAGTTACTAATCTTGTCTTCCAAATACGTAAAAACGCTGATTTCCTGAAAAAATATGTAAATTGGTCAAGAGAAGAACATATAGACATATCAGAGAATTATAACGACATTGACTTGCCCAAGGCCATACAGACGGCAATTTATCACGACTTTGGTAAAGTTCCTTATTATACTTTTAAATTAGACTTACAATACCGCAAAATTTATACGAATGAGGTTCAAAGGCAAGAAGCATCTTTAGAAATAACTGAGAAATTTAACTATGTAGGGTATGATTCTCACATAGATGAATGTATTGCTGTATTAAAACGCTACAACCTTCCGTTTGATGATGAAATATTTCAAGCGATTATCTTTCATCACGGTAAATGGTCAAAATATAAACCTTTTGAGCCTACCAAACTCAGCGAATTAATCCATGTGGCAGATATGATCGCTAGTCATAAATACGAGATTTAACGAGTTCATTTCTTACTTTTTCTTGAATAATACAAATTTCTTTCTCGTTTTGCAATATCCTCTAATGAATTCAATCCGTTATAGGTGGTATGACAAAACTGTATAATTTCTTCCCAATCATATTTTTTCCATAACTTCCCCTCAAATAATAAGAAAAAGCAATAAATGATAAATTTCTTTCTTAGAGATGAGAATTTTTCTGAAAATTGAATACCGCGCCTGTATTTTGCACAGTTTAGGATTGTTTCGTATAAGTATGTGTCTATTTTTTCATCTTTAACCAATTCATTAATTTTTGAAGTGATATCAAATATGGAAGTATACTTGAAAAACTCATCAAAATAAACACATATTAAAAAGGCAAATTTGAATACTCCCTTGGTGAATCTGTTCATAGACGCGTCCACATTCTTTAATTTAAAACATGTATTAAGATGATAAAACGCATGGCGCAGGAGATCCTCATAATCACAGGGAATGGAATCAAGTTCGGGGAGCTCATCAAATAAAAGTTTCTTATATAGGATTACTGAATTCTGCGGTATCATAAAGTCCAATAAGGCCCACTTGTAATTTGCCCATGATTCTTTTTCATAGATTTCCTTATGCTTAAGCCCTTCTAACGAATTAAAGAATACATTTACCGTATAATGACCTTTTTTATAATCTAATCTTCTCACCTCCGTCCAATCCTGTAATTTAGGGATTTTTTCAATGTCTTTAACAATACTGATCATGTCAATATCATTTATAATCCAATCATCAGGAAGTTTTCTATCAAAAAAGCTCCCTATTCCATAAATGCTGATAATATTTTCTGAGAATCTTTCTACAAGATCTTGTACTATCGAGTAAGTTATCCCACATTTTTCCTTATGTTCGTGCCGTTCGCATTCATATAATAGTTCCGAGAGTTTAACTTCTCTTTTTCCCTTCCAATACTCAAGCGCCCATTTTAAATCTTGTTTTGCTTTTTTTGAATCAAACTTATAGAGGAAAACGCTTATTTGATCAAACTGGAGCTCTACTTCTTGTTCTTGGATAAGAGAACTAAGGTCTATTCTCTGGAGAACTTCTCGAGGGATTTTTTTTACTTTATTGCTTTTTTTTGTCATATCCCTTGGGGCTATAATAATACCGTAGCAGAGTAAATCGGTGTTATACCCTAATTCTTTTAAGATTTGACAATAAATCTGCGCTTGTACTTGTTGATTAGGAAATGTAGTGGAATACCTGCTAAATTTATACTCAAACAGAAAAATGGGGATTCCTCTTTTGAATATAATCACATCAGGCTTTCCTACGATAATATCTTCGTGAGATTTCATGAGAAAAGTGGTTTCCGAAATTACTATTTCCTCTGCTTTCGGAATTTTTTTTACTAGCTCTTTAAAAGTTATGACTACCGCATCTTCAGCCATCATCTCGTGCAGCTTCGCTCCTTCCTTTTGCTCTTCAGTCTTAATTTTCCCGAAAATATAATCTAATTCTAATTGTGCCTCAGAATAAAATTGGGACGCTATATCTGACACAATCAAGTATGGACGATTAAATTTTAAGTTTGATTTTCCTTTTTTAACACGCTTAATCAGTTCCTCTCGTAGCTTCACTTGATTCTCAAAAATAGTTTTCCAGTTGTCTTGCGGCATATTTCACTTAATAATAGGTAATAAGATTATTTAATCCTTGTTGTTTTGAATGAACCTTATTTTAAAAGACATAGTAGAGTGAAAATTTTCTTTAAACTCATTTTCTTCATAAATTACTAACGATGTAAATGCAATTGCTTTTATTAATTCCTTTTCATTATCATTTAAGTCTATCATTTTTTAAATCCTTCAGCATCCAATCGTTCATTACACAGTTTATCGCATTTTTGGATGTAGGGATGATTCCTTCCCACATGAAAAAACTCCACCTTTTCGTATTTCTCGCACAACTTATAGACTTCGCTGCACAATTTCGATAAGTGTGGATAGTTGATTTTCCATTTCTTATTGATTTGTTGGACTGCTAAATTGCTATCAGAATACACTTGAAGGTGCCCTCGTGAGAATCTTTCAGCAACTTTTAATGCGTTAATTATAGCTTGATACTCGGCAGTATTGTTTGTTGCAGTTCCATTAAAATCACATTCATCATGGATAATGTTATCATTATGAACAATTAGAAAAGCGCTAGCAACGGGACCGGGATTACCGCGTGAGGCCCCATCCACATAAATTTTAAGTTTGTCTCCTTTTTTAACTGGACTTCTATTCATAATAAATAGGAGTGTCTTTTTTAATTTAAATTTATAACAACCATTAATTAATTTAAAGACAAGTATATAAATTTAGGAATTGAAATAAAAAGTAAGAGATTAATTGTTCTCGCTTTAAGTTATTATTGGGAAAAAAAAATATTAAATATTCATGTTCCTTTGTAGTGGGAAGGTGGTGATCTGAGAAAAGATGAGAAAGCGAATTAAAACAAGAATCAAAATCGTAACAGTAATAGTTTTAATAATTTTTGGCGTTACAAGTATTGTAATAGCTACTCATTTTCAGGGATATGAACGATCGATAAAGGTTGAGAAAGATTCTTACATATATGACTATCATCCTGATAATAACTATGGTGCGGATGAATATCTATGTGTAGGGAATTATAATTTCGGAAAAGTTCAAACTTTCTACTATTTTAATATTTCATCTCTTCCTGACGGTTGGTCAGAGATAAAAATACATGTAAAGTTTGATTATGGTTCAGGAATGGTAGATATTGGAGCTAATCTAACTTACGAGAGTTGGGATGAAATGACTATAACTTGGAACAATAAGCCAAAAGCAAGTGTTTATAGGGGTCATATTTTATGCGACGGTTTTGATTTTGGAATTCCTTTAAGACGAGAACATATCGTCAATGATGGAATAGGCGTTTGTTTATATGCAAGAGGTGGAGAGGCTGATGGGTATATAAGGGGAAACTCAAGGGAGGGTGCATCGAGTAACAACGATATAGCATTGATAGAGTTGAAGTATGTAGGGATAGACCCGTCATTCATCTCAACTGCTTTAATGGTTTTTGGTATAGTAGCTATTGTTACATGCATAATTATAGGAGCTGGCGTAGTGAGCGTTAAGCTTTTTTCCGTCGATCAAAAACATAAGAAAAAAATAATCCATCCCATTGGAGCTGTGAATAATAATGCTTTAGGGGCGAATTGGTTTAATACCAATAGGTATAAAACACATGAAGTCGTAACCCTTGAGAAAGTAATAAATGAATATATTACACTCAAGTTGGTGAATGGAAGGTCTCTTATCTATGTTAATGGTAGAAGGTTCATTCAATGTATCCGTCTGATCTTAAAAATTGAGACAACATCTTGGGATCGGATGACAGACCCTTAATAAGTTCAGTTGATTCTATTATTGTTTTGAACTCAGAAGGAGTGAAATACCTTATGTATCCTTGATTAAGGAGATACTGAACTACTGAAGGATATCCACTTTCGAGTCTTAGAGCAATTTCTTCCTTAAATACTTTACTTGCCACTGGATCGCCAGCTTTTGCCAACTCTCTTAACAGCGGAAACGAAATATTTCTCATGAGTATTCTCGTGTCGTAATCATGCTCAACCCAAGCTTGAATGTTTGAACAATGCCCCCAAAATTCTTGTTCGGGAGTAATTTCATGCCTTTGATCTGGGACGGGAATCGCCATAGGCCCCCTTACGATCCTATTTTGAAATACATGCTTACTATACAAATTAGCGGCCTCGTCTATAGAATCAACCTCATCATATAACTGCACATCATTTTTCTGAATATTTAAGATCAGACGGATACATTGAATGAACCTTCTACCATT
>JABUBQ010000151.1_pt1 | contig 11145 bp, 17 predicted proteins | sample 7240351 | NCBI WGS metagenome assembly JABUBQ01 (sample SAMN07256348, study PRJNA390944) | subsurface metagenome | isolation source: Methane hydrate marine sediment | place: Pacific Ocean: Eastern North Pacific, ODP site 1244 | collected 2002 | reverse complement strand
TATCCCTCAAACATAAATTGCTTATCTTCGAGATCTCCACCTTCCCAAAAGCAGTCAAGCCTCAGTTTCTCGACTTTTTCTCTCCAGGGGTTACCTGGACCTTTGAATTTAGTCATAATTTTAATTCTCCTTTCTATAATTCTATTTACACAACTAACACAACTAACACAACTTTGGGGAGTGCCTAACAACTTTTTTTCACTTTTTTAGGAAAACTCTGAAACCCTTATTTCTACGTAAGTATTGATATATATATAAAAAATTCAAAATTTAACACTAACTACTAAGTTATGTAAGTTATGTCTTAGGCACTCCCCAAAGTTGTGTTAGTTGTGTTAGTTGTGTCAGTCAAACATTTTCTTGATCACTAAAAAGATTACCTTTTACCTTAATCGGAGAAGTATTGTATCTCTCTACTAAATGTTTCAATATTTCGATATTTATAATATATCCCTGATCTCCTAATCTTCTGTCTTTCTGAAAGCCAAAAGGCCTTACAATCCAACCAACTTTCTTAGTGGTAAATTCATCTATATTTTTGTCCTCGTTTATTCGCCTGGCCAATTCCTTAGTGGTGATAAAAGTTTTACCCCCTTCATTATAAAAATTTACGATCTCACCAACCATTAAAGCATTATCAGAATAGCCTTCCTCTGATTTTTTGCTTTCCTCTAACTGCTTAACTATCAATTTAAAATCATTTTCCCGGTCCGGATCTATCTCCATTAATACCTGGTATAAGGGTTTCAATATCTCGTTCAGCCTTCTCCGGGATATGTCCTCTACTTTCTTTAGTTCTCTATCAATGAGGTTAGCCCTGAATAGAGTTAGTTTACTCCTCAGATCTCCGGCCAGTCCTTTATCGATATCTCTTTCCACATTCGGGTTTACGTTCTTCTGCATAGTGAATCGGATACAGCGGGATTCGATTATATCGGGTATGCTTTCGGTAGTGGAGATCATCAAAGGGCTAAAAACGTCAAAATATTCGACTTGATCCTCGCCTCTTTTATCTTTACCCATATTGATACGAGATACTTTCAGGCCTCGTTTATATCTGCTTTTTATCAGCCTGGCCACTTCTTCGTTCCCATCTTTACCCCAGAGCTTCACCTCATCGATGACCAGGGTATTCTTGAAATAATCTGCGGATCGAAATAAAGTGGCTTCCGTTGGAGAGGTCAGCGTTTCACATTTATAGGCCAGTTCCCTCATTGAATATAAAAAGAAGCGATTGAAGCGATTGAAAAAGAAAAGGCGTAAGTTTTTAACCGAAAAGGCCGAATATAAGGTATAAAGACAAGCGATTCTACCTATACCCCCCTTAAAAGCGAAATTTCGAGGTTTTATTTTTAGCTAAATCGATTAAAAGCCTTATTTCTTATAACTTTTAACTATCTTTAAGCCTTAGAGTTTTTATAAGGTGCATAAAATCATACAGGGGAGCATAAGATTGACGCTTAGAAGGGGTTTAAAATCGTTTTTTAGGGGTATTCTGAACGTATTATCAAATAATAAAGGTGGTGAGCCTAAGAAGGTGGAAATAAATAAAAGATTAGCCAATAATCTTCACCGATTGGCAAAGAAAGGAAAGGACAGAAAAGAACGAAAAAGTATTAAAATAAAATTATACGATCTTCGGGGTCAGGTTATAGGCTCTTTAGGGCAAGGGGAAAGCGTGGATTATAACGAACTATTACTAAATAAAAAGGCAGGTGAAAAATAATGGATTGGTGGCTTCTTGTTATAGTTTTAGCTGTGGTAGTAGGAATAATTTATTTTTTGTTTAAGAAAAAGAAATGAATAAGTAAACTAATTCGGTGATCCGGACTTTCTGACGGGAGTTTACCGGATTGCCGATCCCCTGCTCCCCGGTTTAGTGCATACTTGGGGGCAGGGATATAAAGTACTTTCTATTCAGGTGAATAGTTAATATTCACTATTCACTAACGACTAATCTAATTGGTCAATCGGCCAATTGGTCAATTGGTAAAATGTTAGTACTAACTATTTGCTAACGACTAATCGAAAGCGTTAGTATATCGTATCGCGTATCGCGTATTGAGTATCGAGTATAGCAGCTTTAGTACAGTAGTAACCGGAGCAGCTCCGGCTAAAGTAGCAGCTGCCGCAGCGCGGATTCGATTTATCGAACTCTCTCCGCGGAGCAGGGATATTTAAAAAATAGAACGGCGTTCTAAAAAGGGGGTAATCTATTATGGCTATTAAAAATTTTATTAAATTATGCCGGGCTTTTATAGACTATATTTTATTTAATCCGGGCAGTAAAATCAGGTGGTAAATTATGGCCAAGAACATAAAAAAGAGATTGAAAGAAAGTTATCGGGTCAAGACTCGAAAAGCGAAAAAAAAGCAAAATGAAGGGCTTAAACAAAGACACAAAGAAAAATTAAAGACTGGTAAAAGTGAAGGCTTTTCTATCCGGGAATATGAAAGAGATATAATTCAATTTGCAGAAAAAGAAGTCTATCTACCGGAGAAAAAACAGGAATTAATCAGGCTTGAAAAATGGGAGAGAGAAGTTTTTACAGACTGCTTTTATAAGAATAGGCCTCGATTGATCTTGATATCCCTGGCCAAAAAAAACGGAAAATCTACCTTTTCGGCTATGGTTTTAAACTGGTTTTTGACTACTCAGGAATCAGGGGAAATTTATGTTTGCAGTAACTCAAAGGATCAATCGAATTTTATCACTTACCGGAAAATTGTTACTATGATCAGGAAAAATCCTAAGCTCGATAGTATATGCAGGATCTATACCGATTATGTCGAAAATATCAATACTGGAACGATTTTAAGATGTTTATCGAGTAGTTATCGATCAAGTGCAGGCCTTAATTGCCTCTTAATCTGTATCGATGAGCTGGCCTCTTTTGATACTGATTCCCTGAAATTCTTTTTTGAAGAAATGCAATTATCCCCAGTATATAAATATCCTCTTATCCTGGTAACCTCTACCGCTGGAAGATCGGAAGAAGGTTTACTTTGGGATCTGATTAAAGAATCAAAAAAAGGCAATACTCCGGATAGTTATTTCTATATTAAGCAGGGGAAAGAGGCCAATCCTTCAAGTTTTGTAACTAAAAAATATCTCGATAGCCAGGAGCATAAGCCGGGTATGAGGCCTAATTTATTCAAGCGGTTGCATAAAAATTTATGGGTAAGTGAAGAAGAATCTTTTATGAGTGATGAAGATTTTAGATCCTGTATTGATTATAAGCTAAAGAGAAGGCCGGAAGGAAAAATCCCGGTATGGTTGGGGCTTGATGTGGGATATCGAAACGACTATACCGCTATTTGTGGAGTGGGAAAGATTGATAATAAAATTTTTTCGGTGGATCATAAAATATATATTCCTCTGAAAACCGAAGAATTACAATTTGATGATGTTAAAAGATACTTGATCGAATTATCTAAACTTTACGATATACAGGGGGTTTATTTTGATCCCTACCAGGCCATTAGTTTAGCTCAGGATCTCAGAAAAGAAAATATCAATATGGTGGAATTGCCTCAAACTTCGGGGAATTGTGTTGCCTTTTCTCAATGTCTTTTTAACCTGATTAAAAGCCAGGGGATAAATTTCTATGAATCAGAAGAAATCCGGATATCCCTGATAAATTGTAAAGTGGTTTATAGTGGCCGGGGTTGGAGAATCGTTAAGAAATCAGGAACTAAAAAAATCGATTTAGCTATTGCTTTGGCTATGGCCAGTTATGGAGCAGTTACCGCTCCGGAAGAGCCGGAATTTATAGTTGAATATAAATCCGCTGGCCGGCGTCTTAGCTCTCTTGATCCGTTAGAAGAAGATCCGGAATATCGAGCCTTTGATTGGTAAGGTTAATTTGACAAATAAAATATTAGGTATATAATAAATGCAAATAAATAAATTTTAGAGGGGATTCAATATTATGGAAAAAGTTAAAAGGATTTATCCGGGTAAGCAAATTAAAGATATTAAGTTTTACCAGGTAGAGGATCTCGTAAAAATATTAGGGTTATGCAAATTTACCATAAGGAAATATCTAAGGACTGGCCGAATCCCGGGAGCGATAAAAGTAGGAAAGAGATATTATATATCGACTAAAAATCTTGATCATTTTATTGGGAAAAAATAAAGGGGGGTGAATAAATAAGTGAATAAGAATCTAATAGAAAAAAACGAGATAATAGAGGGTGTAGATATTGATAAATATTTGGAAACGATACTAAAGGAGTATGAAAGTTTTGTAAATCAAAGATATGATGAGTTTAACGATTTTCGTGAAAAAGTTCAAGAATCTCTTGCGGGGAAATTATGTTGGTCATATTTTCCTATACAGCGAGGAGAGGAAGAAATTAGGAACGGTCAAATAGAGCTAATCAAACAAACCGAGAGGAAAATAATAAAAAAACAAAAAGAGATAGAAAGAGAAAAAGACGAAAAGCGGAAATCGTTAATACTGGCAATTTTAAAAATAAGGGGGTAATTGATTAAATGAAATTAAATAAAACAGTTAGCTTTTTATACAAGCTGGCCAGGCAAGCTAATGATGTCCGGGTTATTACAAGCGGAGATCCTAAAAAACTGGCCAGGAGAGTCAAGAATAAAATTATAGGTAGGAAATTAATCCGGCGAATATGGTAATTCTTGTGTATTTTGCACAAAAGAATAGCCCGGTACCAGCTCCTGATATTGTAGGATTGCACATATTCTATTTTATTATTATTCTTAAAAAAGGAGATTAAAAAATTATTATGAAAAATAAAATTAAATTTAAGGGATTTGTAAAAGCCTTTGGGAAAGATAGACAAACTTTATTATCAGAAACTAAGATTGGGGAATCCCTGGCGATGGGTTGTGAAATGGGAAAAGATGAGATAGGCCTTTATATTGCCAGTTTAGACGTTTCGGCCTCTTGTGGCTTTAAATTTGATGAGTGGGATAATTTTGTCCAGGGAATTAATGAGGCTAATAAAAATTTAAAAGAGATATATAAAGAATAAAAAATTATGGTAGATCCGGGAAGGAAATTAAAAACTTGCATAATATAGAATTTTCTTATATGATAAATATTGAGAGTAAAAAATTGAATATTGTTAATAAAAAACTAACACTATCTAATTATTATAGCGCTGATGGTGCTGTTAGATTATTAGAAAGTATAGCGTTAATGACGCCGTTAGGAGTGGGAACGAAGATCTCTTAATGGCGTTTTTTTTGTTGAAAATAAAAAGGGAATCCGAACTGGAGAAATCGAAATTCCCTTCTTAAAAAATATATACCCTAACATTTGTAGGGCTTTTTATATACTAACAGATTTTAGAGGAATTATCAAATAAAGAAAGGTGATCGAATTGAAAAAAATAAGTCAATTAAATGTTTCGGATAAAATGAAAGTGAAATTAATTAATAAAGAAATATGGAAATATCGAAAAATATGTATAGAAAATTTAAAGATTGAAGATCCTAAAGCCTACGAAAAAATGAAAAAGGCCAGGCGTAAATGGTATAAAAAATGGAGATTAAAAAATCCTGATTATAATAAACTTTGGCTTAGAAAATGGTATAAAAAACACCCGGAAAAACAAAAGGAATATCAGATAAGATACTGGCTTAAAAGAGCTATGTCCCGGAATCAGGATTGAAGGGAGATTAAATTTTATGGATCAGAAAATAATTTATATCGGGTCTATCCGGGAATACCTGGAATTAGATAAAAAGAAAACTAAAGATCCTAAAAAATACGAATCGATTACCATAATTGTTGATATGAAAAAATTAAAAAAAGAAAGGAGCAATCTAAATTATGAGTGATATAAAAGAGGAATATCATTTAAAAAATATAAGTGGATCAGACGCAAAGAGAATATTAGAATGTGCAGATCAGAAGGATATTGATATAGAAAAAATAATAGAATTTATTAATAAATTAAAGGGGGTGAAAAAGATGTCTAACGAAAAAACTAATGATGAAAAATTTACCGAAGAAGAGAAGAAGGTTCAAGAATTTATGGCCAAGCCTGAAAATAAAGGCGTATCTTACCGGGATGCAGTTATCGAAGTTTTAGATCGAACCGAACCGGAACCGGAACCTAAAAAAGAGTTTACTGCAGAGGAAATAAAAAAGAGAGAAAATTTAAAAGCTATTGAAAATTACCTCTCTGCAAATCCGAGGGCTACGTATAAAGAAGCGGTCAAAGTTATTTTAAGAGGAGAAGAATTAACTCTCGAAGAAAAATTGATAGAAGAATATTTAGAAAAAAATCCGGGATCTAACTATAAAGAGGCTGTCATAGAATCCCTAAGTCTTCTTAAAAAAGAAGAATAGAATATTTAGAGGTTGGTTCAGGACTTGATTAGAAACAAAAACAGGAGAGCAGTAAGGCTCCCCTGTTTCTGGAGAAATTTATTGAACTTCAACCTAATCTCTATCAAAGAAATTAGGGTATAAGGCCATTGACCTTAAATATATCCCTTTTTCTAAGAAGAGAAAAAAGCTAAAGAAGCAGAAGAAAAACTAAACAAAGTCTTTTATAGACTAATTTATTTTAGCATACAAATAAATAAAATGCAATCCCGGCCAGGTTCGTTTGGCAGGCCTGACCGGTTACCCGGTGGAGTATTTAAAGCCTTTCGAGAGGTTGGCGACAAGCCTTTTCTTTGCCCTTTAATTGCTCTACCGGGATTATAAAAAAATGAAAGGGGGTAAAAATATTATGGCAATTACAGGCAATAAATTCGAGGCATACCATTCGATTATGGGGAATAGATCTCTATACGAAACTAAGGATAAAGGATTACAAATCGAAACAATAATCAGGGTTGCTAAAGAGCAATATGATGTAAATTTGACTAAAAAAGATATTGAAGAAATGAAAAAAGATTATACCAGATATATATTTTTTTACAAAATGTTGCTTTAAAAAAAGGAGTTAAAAATTATGGTATTAGATAGCTTTAGATTAAAAACTGATCAGGAAACTAAAAAAATGATTAATGAATTTTGGGAAGATCTTGAATATTTAGTTAAAATAAGAATTTTGCTGAAAATTTTTGAGGGATATTCGATAACTAAGTTAGAGGCAAGAAATATAAATAAACTTTGGAAATCCTTAAGCCTGGAGAAACAAAAAGATATTTACATAGATCAATATAAATATCAAATATAGCAATATAAATATCAAATATAGCAATATTGAAGGTGTAAAGATACCAGAGAGGTCAAAGAAACGATAATTAGGGGGTAAATTTAGCATTAGGGGTTATATTTGAATGATGTTTGATACCCGGCAGGTGGGTTTGATCCTTCCTGCTTTTAACCTGGCCGGTGATTGGATTTTATGATTATATTTTCCTTTCGATCTGATCATTGGCCAGGCTTGAAAGGAAGATAATTATATGAGTAAAAAGAAAAAGAATAGAAACAAAATTAATGGAAATTGGAGTTATATCGAGCATAATATTTTAAATTCTGAAGCCTGGAAAGGCCTAAAAATTCATACTAAGTGGCTATATTTTGAGTTTAAAATTAGGTGGCATACCGATAATACCAGGAATATTATTTTTACATACCAGGAAGCTAAAAATATAATGGCCATAGATACTTTTATTAAGAGCAGAAATAAGCTAATTGAAAGAGGTTTTATTGATGTTATAAAGCGTGGTGGCCTGGAAAAACAATCGGCAATATATGGCCTATCTGATAGGTGGAAGAAATACGGAACTAAAGACTTTGTTAAGGTAGATCTAAAAAAGATTTTACCTAAAATATTTAAGACTAAATTTAAAAAAGGCCATAAATTTATGGGGAATCGATTCAAGAAAAAATAGCATTTATAGATACTAAATATAGTAGTTGATAACTACTACTTTTAGTAGTTGTATAACTACTACTTTTAGTATATAGGGGGTATTTTATAACTACTACTTTTAGTAGTGCAAGATATATATCTACCATCTATCCGGTGTTTAATTAAGACAAGTTTATAAAAAGAGATTAACGGAAACCGGGAGCCGGGAAAATCAGATCAGAAAAATATCCGTATCTTACCTTTCCTGCTATCTCTTAAAAGGAGTTAATAATTTTGTGGCAATTCTGAGGGTAGAAGGGAACCGGAGAGATAGAAAAATGAAAAGAGGAAAATTTAATTTTTAGCGAACAAAAGTTTTTTTGTTTAGTTTAAGTGATATTTAAAAAAGAGGTGATCTTGAATGTTACCGGAACGATTGAATTTTTTAGATAGATTCGATAATTTTTACCAGGTAATGATTAATGCAGTAAAAGAGAATAAGATTGATGAGAGGGATTTTTATATAATTATAGGTGCTAAATGTAAGAATATGAATCAGGAGAGAAAAGAGAAAATTCTTTTGTTAAGTAAAAAGGTCAGTTAAGGCCAAAAAACAGGGTATAAAATTTACTCAAAAACAGGGTTTTTTTGATTTTTTCTTATTCGATATAAAAGGGTTTATGTATAATTGAGGGAATCTTAAAAAATAAAAACGCTGTAAGGGTATATATAACTCAATTCGTTGGTGTGGCTCGGTGTGGCTTTTTATTTAACAAAAGTATCTTTTGAGGTATGAAAGAATAAAAATAAAAAGACTGTATAATCTTTTTCTTTAACCTATATCGTGATTTTGTTATATAGATTAAGTATGATATTTAAAAAAGCGAAAAAAAATCAAAAATCTGAAAAAAAAAGTCCTTTGTTTTCAACGATTATAGGATATCGTTTTTGGTTTCTTGGTGTGGCTCGGTGTGGCTCGGTTTCTTGGTGTGGCTCAGAGGGGTTTTTTCCAAAAAAATGGACTGTAAGGGGGTATAAGATTTTTTTCGTTTCTTGGTGTGACCTGGATCTCCCGGCCTGATCCGGAGAGGTTTGTATTTAACACAATGCCTATTCTGTTAAATTAGAAAACTTATATAAAATAAGGGTTTCGGAACTACATATAGGAATATTAAAATAAATTGACAAATATAATATACTTATGCTATAATTCGGTTAGATAAGTAAAACATATTACAGGGGGTAAAAAAGTAATGAATATTGTAGAACCGATAAGGTCAGAAAATCGAATAAAGCAGATCCGGGGGAATCTATACCGGCAGAAAAATCAGAGGGATTATTTACTATTTGTCTTTGGTATTAACTCCGGCCTGAGGATAGGAGATTTATTATCTCTGAAACTTGAAGACGTTAAGGATAGCCAGGGGAATCTAAAAGATTATTTGACTATCAAAGAGCAGAAGACCGGCAAGACCCGGAAGGTGCATTTTAATAAGCAGATCAAAGAGGCCATAAGTCATTATCTTAAAAAGACTGATATATTCGACCTGGATCAATACCTATTCACTAACGAAAAATCAAAAAAGAATAGGCCAATTACCCGGATCAGAGCCTATCAGTTAATTAATGAGTGGTGCCGGGAAGTGGGGATCAAGCATAAAGTTGGTGGCCATACGCTTAGAAAAACCTTTGGCTATCACTTGCGTATGCAGGGAATCAGTATCGAAAGGATCTCTAATTTATTGAATCATAGAAATATTAAAGTAACTTTTCGATATATAGGAATTTCTGACGATGAGGACAGAGAGGTTATTAGTGGATTCGGGATTTAAAGATTATAACTTAAAAGGTGGTAAATATTTTATATGGTAAATGAAAGGTTAGAGGTTGCTCCGGCCTGGAGTAGAAAAAATAATAAAGAGGAGATCCGGTTAAAAAAATTTAACCGGACCTCACAGGTCCGGGTTTTTCCGGTTTCCATTAGTCCATAAGAATAAATTATCGGAGTAACGTTAAACTTTTCAATTAGATAGGTATGAAATACCCAAAGCGCCAGGATCAGATATCCGGATTTTTCCGGCAATTCCAAATAACTTTTTATAAACCGGATAACATCTTTTAGCAAGTGGGAATAATCAAATTCCCGGGATTCCTTTAAAATATCAGGCTTGATATAGCAAATAGGTAAATCCTGTTTAGGTCTGCAAGTAAAGCCTTCCTTATCGGTATAAGTTTCCTCTATAATGAGTTTATTCTCTTTCTGTATAAGATACTTAATAGTTCCCTTACTATCTACCAGGTGAATCAGGCCGGGGATCAGGGTCTTAGTCTTTATTTTATCCTCTTTATCGTCCCCTTTCTTATCTACTACTACCACTTTTCTTATTAAACTTTTGATTTTATTTATCCTTCTTTGTAATTCTGTTTTCCTGAAAATTCCTTTCTTAACCAACGTCCCGATAGCTATTGTTTTTTCTTCTTCCGATAAGAAACATAAATCAAGCGGGATCCCCTGTATTATTTCTGTTCTTTGCTCTGGAGAATAACCTTCCCAGTTCTCCAGATCGGTATCCAGGCCGGACATAATTCTGCTCTTTTCTTCCCTGTCCTCTTTTTCCTGCATATAGTTTTTACCCTTTTTTGCTTTATGACTTTTACCTTTCCCTCGACCTTCTAAATGCTTTTCCCAGGTTACCCCTTTGATATGACAAGCCAGGCAATTATAAACCCCCTTAATCGTATTAATTCCCATTGAAGGGTGTTTATCTTCGTGGGAAGGATTGATACAACGTGCTTTATATTCCCCTTCTTTTCCTGTCTTTTTCGCTAATACTGTTATTTTCTTGTGATCCTCATAATGGTATAGATCGATATTTTCTTCACTCATTTTTAATCTCCTTTCGATATTATTTTGCCCGGCAGGATCGGTTATCGAAAGGATAACTTCTCCAATCCTACCAGGCAAACAGCAGGGGACGAGCCACCTGCTATATATCTTCTATATCTTCTATCTTTCCAATCATCTCCAAAAACCTATCGCGCCATTCCATATCAAAATTGATTCCCTGACGCGTAGGACCCAGGCCTTTAGTGCCTTCCACCCATAGCCTAATATCAATTCTTTCAATACCTTTATATTTTCCAACCCGGAGCCTAGGAGATATTAAAAATTGTTTTTTATTTAACGAAAGTATATTTTTGAGTAAAGAAGGTTAAAAATAAAAAGGTTACCTAATTTTTTTCTTTAACCTATATCGTTATTTTGTTAGATAAATAAAGTGTAAAAAAGGGTAAAAACTATATGCAGGAAAAAGAGGACAGGGAAGAAAAGAGCAGAATTATGTCCGGCCT
>JABUBQ010000150.1_pt1 | contig 11150 bp, 9 predicted proteins | sample 7240351 | NCBI WGS metagenome assembly JABUBQ01 (sample SAMN07256348, study PRJNA390944) | subsurface metagenome | isolation source: Methane hydrate marine sediment | place: Pacific Ocean: Eastern North Pacific, ODP site 1244 | collected 2002 | reverse complement strand
CCTTTTTTATTCACCCTATAGCATCTCGCTGGCTTTAGCCATGACCTACGGCGGCGCCCGCGGTGAAACCGAAGAGCAGATGGCCAACGCCCTCCGCTTTAGCCTGCCTCAGAACCAGCTGCACCCGGCCTTCAACGCACTGGTCCTGGAGTTGGATAGCCGCGGCGAGGGCGCCGAAGGCAAGGACGACGAGGGCTTCCGGCTGAACATCGTCAACGCCATCTGGGGGCAGCGGGACTATGAATTCCTGAACGATTTTCTCGACCTGTTGGCGGTGAACTACGGCGCGGGCTTAAGAGTGCTTGACTTTATCGGCGCGACGGAAGAGTCCCGCGTCACCATCAACGACTGGGTCAGCGACCAGACGGAGGGCCGAATCGAGGACCTGATTCCAGCGGGCCTGATTAGTCCGCTGACCCGACTCGTCCTGACCAACGCCATCTACTTCAACGCCGCCTGGGAATACCCCTTCGAAGAAGATATGACCGAGGACGGAGTATTTTACCGGCTCGACGGCGGCGAGGTGACGGTGCCCATGATGAGGCAAACGGAGTCTTTCGGCTATGCCGAAGGCGACGGCTATCAGGCGGTGGAATTGCCCTATGACGGCGGCGAGCTCTCCATGGTAATCCTGCTGCCCGTGTCCGGCCGGTTCGAGACATTCGAAGAGACGCTGGACGCCGCGCAGGTGGACGGGATTATCGGCAGCCTGGAAAACAGGCAGGTTAGCCTGACCATGCCCAAATTCGAATTCGATTCCAGCTTCAGCCTGCGGGATACCTTGTCGGCGATGGGTATGCCCGTTGCCTTCTCCATGAGCGCTGACTTCTCGGGGATGACGGTTAATCCCGAGCTTTTCATAGCGGAGGTGGTGCACAAGGCTTTTGTCTCCGTAGATGAAGCTGGCACCGAAGCGGCGGCCGCCACCGCGGTAGTGATGGAACTGACAGCCATGCCAGACACGGTAGAGGTTAGCATCGACCGGCCGTTTATTTTCTTAATCCGCGACATCGAGACCGGGGCGATACTGTTCGTGGGGCGCACCCTGGACCCGGGCGCCTGAGAGGTTTAGTCTAAGGCGGAAAGGAAGCCGTCCACCCTTTCGATATATTCGGCGGGGTGGGTCTTATAGGACTGGCTGTGCTCGGCGTCGGCGACCTCCCAGAACTGGTTGGCGGGGTGGGTGGCAAGGTCGAAAAGCAGCTGCATCTCTTCTAGCGAAACAAGCTCGTCGTTTTCTTCGTAAATGAAGAATATGGGGCAGGCGACGTCGGCGATGACGTCCTGCGCATTGACCAGCTCGTAGTCATAGATGATTTCCGTCATCAGCAGCAATCCCGGCGCTAAGAAGTTCACCAGAAACCTGGGAATCCCCATCAGCACCGCCTGGTTGAAGACCATATCGCGCACGTCGGCAAAACAGCCGTCCAGCACCAGAGCGCCGACGCTATTCTGGCTGGCGAAGATGCAGGCCGAGGCGGCTCCGGAACAAAAACCGATGATATAGATGCGCTCCGAGGTGTAGCCTTCAGCCAGTATATAATCGACGGCGCCGCCGATATCGCGCTCGATATTGGACAACGACCGCCCTTCACCCTCCGATTCGCCCCGCCCCCGCAGGTCGAAGAGGAGGAGATTATAGCCCTTCGCCACCAGGTCGGACGCCAGGCCCAGCGTATCGACGTTATCGTCGAGGCGGTTCTGGAAGCCGCCGTGAACGATGATGATAGCGTAATCGCCGTCAGCGGGCAGATACCAGCCCCGCAGCACCACGTTATCATCGCGGCTGCTAAAGGAGACTTCCTCGTAGGCAATGCCGACGGAAGCCGGCGAGATGTTTTCATCCAGGGGGAGGCGGGGGATTTCCATGGCTTCCCGGGCGCCGTATATCGAGAGGCCGACATACACCACCAGGATAGCGGCGACGACGATGGCGATGATTTTTATCAAGCGAGCCTTTTTCATGATATTTATCGGGGCCAAGGGAGATTAAAGCCCCCTTTTTTAGTGGAGGTATTCGCCGGCGTTAACGGCCAGCGTTTGCCCCGTTATCTTGTCGGCTTCGTCGGAGGCCATAAAGAGCACCGCGTTGGCAACGTCTTCCGGTTCCACGCTTTTATGGATAAGCTGTTTGGTGTCCACCAGTTCCTGGTAAAATTCCCGGGAATAGGTCGCCTGCATCGCCTCGGTCATGATGAGCCCGGGGGCGACGGCGTTTACGTTGATATCGAATTCGCCCAGCGCCCTGGCCAGGCTGCGGGTCATGGTAACCACACCGCCCTTGGAGGCGCTATAGTGAATGAAGTGGGGCAATCCGGTGAAGGCAACGGTTGAAGCCATGTTGACGATTTTACCCCCGCCCTGCTTTTTCATGTAGGGGATAACTGCCTGGCAGGACAGGAAGACGCCCTTAATATTCACCCCCAGAATCTTGTCCCAGTCCGCCGCCGTTAGCTTTTCCATCGGTTTGACAAAGTCCTTGGTCTCGATGCTGCCGATGATGGCGGCGTTGTTGACCAGGATGTCTATCCGCCCAAAGCGTTCCACGGTCTTTTGGGCCATCGCGGCGGTGTCTTTTTCGCTGGTAACATCGGTCTTGAGCGCCAGCGCTTCCCCGCCGGCGGCCTTTATCTCGTCAGCGACGGGCTTACAGTCGAGGATGTCGCAGACGGTCAGTTTAGCGCCTTCTTTAGCGAAACGGAGGGCGAAAACCCGTCCCATGCCGCGGGCGCTGCCGGTGACGATAGCCACTTTATCTTTGAGCCGCATATCTTTACCCCCAATCTAAAGTCTGCCCGAAGTATACTATAAAATAGTCAGCGTTAACCATCCCCCCTTATCCCCCTTCGGAGCTTGGCCCCGCTGTCCCAAGTGCGGGGGCGTGATATGTTGCCACAACGGCATCTGCTTTAGCTGCGGGCTGGAGCGGCTAAAGAGTAAGAAGAAGCGGTACAGGTGGGGGGATGAGGAATAGGGTCAAACTATTAAACAAAAACAGCTCTTACCTTGGCAGGGTTGTCAATATCAGGGATTAATAAGTCGTCACTGAAGAACATTATCTCGGCCCCTTTATAACGGTCAGCCGCGCTGTAACTAAGCTGATAAGGCAAATTTCGATATTGCTGGTACATACCTCTTATTTCAGGGGCATCATCGTATGAGATGATCCACTTTTGATGTATATCACCAACTAGACTTGATACTGTTAAGTGGTCATCAAATCCGTAATGGTCTTCGTATAAACCACGACCTTTGGAGTAATACGGAGGGTCTAAGTAAACAACTGATTGTAACGGAAGTGTGGGGATTACTTCGGCAATGAATTCCGCAGCATCTTGGTTATAGATAGTAATATGGTCACTAAACCTTGATATTTTTTCTATTCTAGAGATCAGGTTAGTTTTATTATAACGGGCATCAAGTTTCCAAGGGCCATCTTGATTTTTACCCCCAATTACACCACCGCTAATGATGCCTGACCGATTTGTTCTGTTTAAAAAGAAAGTTGAAAAGCCGAGTTCTAATGTCGAGTATCGCTCAGGATGAACTTGGACTTCTTTTTGTCTCAACCAAGTATCTATGTCAACCAGAGTATCATTGATGAGGCGGCACATGTTATCCGTGTCCTCTAACACTACCTGCCAAAAAGCATGTATAGAATTGTTTAGGTCATTGATATGAACATGACTGGCATATCCGCTGAATAATAAATGGAGGGCAATGCCTGCCCCCCCAGCATAAGGCTCTACGTAGTGTCCGTTTATGAGGTTATTCTCTTCAACAACCAACCTCATAAAGTTAGCTAACCTACTTTTACCTCCGGGGTACCTAAGAGGTGTTAGATATCTCATAATATTTAACTATGGCCACATAGACTTGAAAAATTTCTCAAAGTCATCCCATGTCAATTTAAGGTCATCTGCTTTGGGCGAAAGATGGGGGTTATGGACATAGGCATGCAATGTTTTTATCGAAACTAAATTATCTGGAGTCGAACAAGCAACCCGAATAGGCTTAAGTTCATCCGGGGACATAAGCTTATTGGCTTCCATATATTTAGCAACTTTGCCAATCTTTGTTGCCAAACTATCGTTCTCGTGACAGTTGATATTTTTTGCTTTAGCATAATTTTCAACGCTAAGTTCGAGAAAAACACGGAATGTTATGGCGCAAGCGTTCTCAAAACCTTTAACCTCAAGCCCTTTGAGTTCCCTATAAATCTTATTAATACGATATGCATTTTTAACTCGCAAAACACAACTGGCTGGTATAAGCGTAGGTCTACTGGTAGATAAGGGGACGCTTTTCTGCCCTAGCACCGAACCTGAAACTCCCTCGCTTGGTAGGATACGTGGTTTAACAGGGGCAGTCTGTGATTGCAGCTTCCAAGTTTCAACTCGATTAGCATTAGGATCCGGTAAATATTCTTCAGAAAATTCGGATATGTAATCCGCTCTATTATCTTTACGGCGAATGTCATCTACAGATTTCTTTTGTGTGGCAACGTCAATCACAAGCTTTGTAAGACCATTTATTATTTCCCCTGGTGGTAAATTTGTATTAACATAACCATCGATTATATCTATTCCCAGAGCTTCTCTTACATCAGGGTCGCTTACAAGACGGTCTATGCTGGAGATATTGGGTTTCTTCAAGGACTCTAGATCTTCCTTATTCAGATTGGCGTTTTTCCTGACAAATTCCAACACCTGAAATGCAGGGGCAGGTTTGCCTAGCAACTCGTTAAACCTAGCCTTTTCCTTAGCTTTCCAAGCTACAACACCTCTGCCTTCGTTTTCTCCAGTATGTCTCAATTCAATCCAATGATTAGCATCATCGCGTTTCTTAAAAACCACACAAGACAAACGTTTTACCGGGTCCTCCTTGTATCTTTTACTATACGATTCGAATTTTTTGATGTCTCTTGAATCATAACCTAAAGCTGCCATAGCCGGGTCAGATAACAGTTGAAGAGCCGCAAGACGTCTATTGCCTTCGAGCACAATACGTTCATCACTGTCATTCTTGGCAGGTATTACAATAGTTAGCTCTGAAGGATTTATACCAAAATCTACTATGTCCTTGGCAAGCTTTAACAATTTACCCTTTTGGTCAAGTATTATTTTGCCCAAGGTTTCAGTTTGACTGCCCAGAATATCGTGACGAGGATTTCTGACGTCCAATAGTAATCTTTCTACTTCAATTTCCTGAATACTATATCCAGCCATATCAGCCTCCATGAGCCATGATTATTCAGGAGTTAGCATCCCTTTATTGAACCTAAAAAGTCTCCACCTCGCCCACCTTAAGATGAACCAGGTGCTTCACCTTCTTGCCCAACTCCGCCGCCATGGAATCGAAAAGCTCGCCCTTGGTGAGAATCTCGGTCTTGCCCCAGATACGGCAACTCCGGCCGGTTTCGGGGTCGAAGACCAGCGTCGAGAGCTGGGGGTTATCCCTGAGGTTTGCCATCGTACGGGGGGAATCGATATCGACGAAGACGAGATTCTGGTCGTCGAGGACGCGGAACGAGCCTTTAACCTGGACATGGGACTTGCCGTTCTTGCTGGAGGTGGCGATGAGGGCGGGGCCGGCTTCGGCGATTATCTTCTTAGCTTCCTCGGTTAGTTTAGCCATATTATCCTCCTTTGGGCTTTAGTCGGGGCTATAACTTACCCCGGTCTGGGGGGACTCCCAGACTTCTACGGCGGTGAGGGATATCTTATCCCCAGCCAGCCTGGATGTCAACTCTTTATAAATATGGGCGGCGATATTCTCGGAGGAGGGGTTGAGCTTATCGAAGGGGGGAATATCGTTGAGGTTGGTGTGGTCGAAGCGGGCGATGACCTCGGCCAGGTGGGCCTTCAGCTCGGTGAAGTCGTAAGCCAGCCCGATGTCGTCGAGGGCGGATGCCTCAACCTTTGCCACCACCTTAAAGCGGTGACCGTGTAGCGCCTCGCACTTGCCCTTATAGCCGCGCAGGGCGTGGGCGGCGTCGAAGTGCTGCTCCACCGATATGCGGTACACCCTAGACCCCCTCCCACTTGAAGACGCCCTGTACCTCTTTGGCCGCCTTGAGCAGTTCTTTGGCGGTCTTGCCGGTTACGGGGTGCACCACGCCGGGGGCAATCTCCACCAGGGGGACGAGGACGAAAGCGCGCTTGGTCATGCGGGGGTGGGGGATGGTAAGCTCCGGGGTCTCCATGACCTCGTCGCCGTAGAGCAGGATATCGATGTCAATGGTGCGGGGGGAGCCGGAGGGACCGCCCCAACGCCCCAGCTTGTTCTCGATGCCCTTGCCCAGCGCCAGCAGCGCCATCGGGGGGAGATTGGTGGTGACCTCACAGACCAGGTTGAGATAGCGGGGCTGCTCGATATTGCCCACCGGCTCGGAATCGTATATCGAGGAAATCTTTTTGATACGCAGCCTCTGCCCCAGAAACGCCAGAGCCTGGTCGAGATTGGCCTGGCGGTTTCCCAGATTGGAGCCCAGGCCGAGATAGGCGGTTACCGCTTCAGTTGCCAATTTGCCTCCTTCGAATGATAGCATCGCTCATACGGCAGACCCGGACTATTGGCCGGACATCGTGAACGCGCACCATGTCGGCACCGTGAGCGATGCCGATAGCCACGGCGGCGGCGGTGCCCTGCAGGCGCTCAGCGACGGGAAGGTCGAGCACCTTGCCGATGAAGGACTTGCCCGAGGGGCCGAGCAGGATGGGCTTGCCCAGCCCGCTAAGCTCATCCAAGCGGCGGACTATCTCCAGGTCGTGCTGCCAGCTCTTGCCGAAGCCGATGCCGGGGTCGACGATAATGTTTTCCCCGGGCACGCCGGCCTCGGCGGCTATCTTCAAACTTCCCTTGAGGGAGTTTATTACCTCGGTTACGGGGTCGGCATAGTCGGCGGTATCACGCTTGAGGGCATCGTCGTAGCCGCCTTTGTCCCGCTGGTTGCTCATCAGGATAATGGGGGCCTTCCAGTCGGCGGCCAGCTTGGCCAGGCGGGGGTCGCGCTTTAAGCCCCACTGGTCGTTGAGCATCCTTGCCCCCGCTTCCAGCGCCCGCAGCGCCACCTCCGACTTGGTGGTGTCGATGCTCATCGGCACCGAAAGCTCGCCGGCCAGCCTTTCGATGACGGGAATAACGCGCCGCAACTCTTCTTCCGCCGAGACGGGTTGGGCGGCGGGGCGGGTGGACTCGCCGCCGATATCGATAATGTCGGCGCCTTCTGCCGCCATTTTCTTCGCCCGGGCTACGGCGGCCTTGACATCATCGGCCAGCCCGTCACCGGAGAAGGAATCGGGGGTGACGTTGAGGATGCCCATAACATAGGTGCGCTCGCCCCAGCGCAACTCCAGCTCGCCGCAGCGGGTGGTGGCTAAAACCGATTGGCTTTCCATAACAAAAACCCTGTTTATATTTTAGCACGCTTTGGGCGGGGTGACTAGGGAGGGGGCTTGTTAGCGTAGGTTATTACTACCCACCCTACCCACCCTTAAAGGGTATTCACCCTCTAGAATTCCTTTTGAGAGAAAAGCCACACATCCCCACCTTGTTTAGCGCAGGTATTTTTGGGGGTTTGAAAGGGGGCGAAGAAAGTGGCGAAAATCCCCCTTAATCCCCCTTTTTCAAAGGGGGAAACGGCGTGGTGATATTTAAAAAAGGGGGAGACTGGATTCCCGCCTTCGCGGGAATGACAAAGTGAAGCATGGGAATGACAGGAGAATCTGGGGGTTTGAAAGGGGGCATAGCCCCCTTTCTACCTTAAAGGGCGGCGGGCGGGAAAAGATAAATTCGGGGTGGGGGTATGAGATTGCTTCGTCACTACGTTTCTCGCAATGACAGTAGAATTTGGGCGGTAAACGTTTGCCAGATGGGCTTGCCTATCTGATTTGCATTATGATATGATTATTGACGATTACACCCCAAATTTCTCACCGGTCTGGAGCCCTGATTACGATGAAGGATAAGCTGGCTAAACTGTCTGAATTGGAGAAAAAAGCCAAGGCGGGGGGCGGGGAAAAGCGTATCCAACAGCAGCACGACAAGGGTAAGCTGACCGCCCGAGAGAGGCTCGACCTCCTCCTCGACAAGGGCAGCTTCGAAGAGCTGGACCCGTTTGTTACCCACCGCACCACCGAATTCGGCCTGGCCGACAAGCAATACCCGGGCGACGCCGTCATTACCGGCTTCGGTAAGGTCGACGGGCGGACGGTCTTCGTCTACGCCCAGGACTTCACCGTACTGGGGGGGACGATTTCCGAGGTCTCGGCGCAGAAGGTCTGCAAGGTGATGGACATGGCCGTTAAGAACGGGGCGCCCATAATTGCCATCTGGGACTCGGGGGGCGCCCGCATCCAGGAAGGGGTGATAAGCCTCTGCGGCGTCGGCGAGATACTGCTGCGCAATAGTCTATATTCGGGGGTGGTTCCGCAATTGTCTGTGGTAATGGGGCCTTCGGCGGGGGGAGCCGTCTATTCGCCGGCTATCACCGATTTCGTCTTTATGGTCAAGGGCACCAGCCAGATGTACATCACGGGGCCCGACGTGGTCAAGGCGGTTATAAGCATTGATATCACCCACGAAGAGCTGGGGGGAGCCAAGACCCACGCCGAGAAGAGCGGGGTGGCCCATTTTATTTCGGATAACGAGCCCGACTGCTTGAAGAGCGTGCGGCGCCTGCTGGGCTTTCTGCCCCAGAGCTATAAGGAAGAACCACCGGCGCTAAAGCCGAGCGATGACCCGGAAAGAACGGACGAGAAGCTGCGCACCATTATCCCCGAGGCGCCCAATAAGGTCTACGACATGAAGCAGATAATCTTGAGCGTCGCCGACAACGGCGACTTTATGGAGGTGCACCAGAGCTTTGCCCCCAGCCTGATTACGGGCTTTGCCCGCCTCAACGGCAAGACGGTGGGCATCGTCGCCCAGCAGCCGGCCCACATGGCCGGGATTATCGATATCAACGCCTCGGTCAAGGGGGCCAGGTTCGTCCGCTGCTGCGACGCTTTTAGCATACCGCTGGTGAGCTTCGTCGATGTGCCCGGCTTTATGCCCGGGCCCAAGGAGGAGCAGGGGGGCATTATCCGGCACGGCGCCAAGTTTATCTTCGCCTACGCCGAAGCCACCGTGCCCAAGCTGACCGTGATTACCCGCAAAGCCTACGGCGGGGCTTACATCGTGATGAGCAGTAAGCACCTGCGCGGCGACATCAACTACGCCTGGCCGACGGCGGAAATCGCCGTGATGGGGCCGGAGGGGGCGGTCAATATCATCTACCGGGAGGCCATCGCCAAAGCCAAGGACGGCGATAAGACCCGAAAGGAACTGGTGGCGCAATATAAGGAGAGCTTTGCTAACCCCTACCAGGCGGCCGCCAGGGGCTATATCGATAACGTCATCGACCCCAAGGTGACCCGGCCCAAGCTGATCAGGGCGCTGGAGTCGTTGAAGAACGCAGGGGAAACCGCCCGTCCCAAGAAGAAACACGGGAACATCCCGCTTTAAGAGAAGCAATCACCTACCCCCCGCCCCGGGGACACAAAAAGCCGAACGCCCGGAGAGAGGAGTAAATGATGCCGACAGCAAAGAAGACAGCCGCCAGGAACCCGTTAAAGATAACCGACGTTACCTTCCGCGACGGACACCAGTCCTCGCTGGCGACGAGGATGGTCACCGAGGACATGGCCGAAATCGCCGCCGAGATGAACAAGACGGGGTATTATTCCATGGAGGTGTGGGGCGGGGCTACCTTTGACGTGCCCACCCGCTTCCTCAACGAGGACCCCTGGGAAAGACCCCGCATATTGAAAAAACTTATGCCCGACACTCCCCTGCAGATGCTCTTGCGGGGGCAGAACCTGGTGGGCTACCGCAACTACGCCGACGATGTGGTTAACGCCTTCGTCCACCACGCCGCCGAGGTGGGGATAGATATTTTCCGAGTCTTCGACGCCGTCAACGACGAGCGCAACTTCGAGGCCAGCCTCAAGGCAATCAAGGAGTGCGGTAAGCACGCCCAGCTTTCGCTATCGTATTCGCTGACCGAGCCCAAACTGGGGGGGCCGGTCTATAACATTGATTATTATGTCAACAAGGCGCAGATCCTGGAGAAGATGGGCGCCGACAGCCTCTGCATCAAGGACATGGCCGGGCTGATTTCGCCCGACGACGCCTTCAAGCTGATTACGGCACTCAAGAAAGCCATCAAGATACCGGTGCACCTGCACACCCACTACACCAGCGGTATGGCCTCCATGAGCTGCCTCAAAGCCATCGAGGCCGGGGTCGACATTATCGATACCGCTTTAGCGCCTTTCGCCCTGCGCTCTTCCCTCCCCGCCGTCGAGCCCATCGTGGTCGCCCTCAACGGGACGGATAGAGACACCGGGCTCGACCTGAGCCATCTCTTGAAATTGGGGCAGTATTTCGAGTCCATCGCCCCCAAATACCGCGACTTTCTGGGCACCACCAAGATGTCCATTATCGACACCGCAGTATTGATGCACCAGGTGCCGGGGGGGATGATAACCAACCTGGTGGCGCAGCTCAGAGAGGCGGGCGCGCTGGATAGAATCGAGGAGGTCTACGCCGAGCTGCCCCGCGTCAGGAAAGAGCTGGGCTACCCGCCTTTGGTGACACCCACCAGCCAGATTGTGGGCATCCAGGCGGTGCAGAACGTCCTCTTCGGGCGCTACAAGATGATTTCCGACCAGATAAAGGACTACTGCTACGGGCTCTACGGCAAGCCCCCCGTCCCTATCGACCCCAAGGTGCAGAAGCTGGCCCTCAAGGGCTACCCGCGGGGGGAGAAGCCCATCACCTGCCGCGCCGCCGACATGCTGGAGCCGGAGCTGGAGAAGGCAAAAGAGGATACCAAGGACATCGCCAAGGATATCGGCGACGTGCTCATCTATGCTTTATACCCCACCACGGGGATGCGCTTTTTGCGCTGGAAATACGGGCTGGAAGAGCCGCCCGCCGATGTCAAGCCCAAGAGCATGGAGGCAATAAAGCGCGAGGACGAGCTTATCGCCAAGATAAAGTCGGGCGAGATGACCGAAGCTACTCAAGCCGCCCCGGCCGCGGGGGGCGTTCAAAACTACCGCGTCTATTTCGGCGACCAGGTCTTTAATATCGGGCTGGAACTG
>JABUBQ010000149.1_pt1 | contig 11189 bp, 22 predicted proteins | sample 7240351 | NCBI WGS metagenome assembly JABUBQ01 (sample SAMN07256348, study PRJNA390944) | subsurface metagenome | isolation source: Methane hydrate marine sediment | place: Pacific Ocean: Eastern North Pacific, ODP site 1244 | collected 2002 | reverse complement strand
AACACCTGCCCTGTCTCCCCACAAGCGCAATAGCTGCTTCTTATCCTCTGCATCAATGCGCTGCCGGCGGAGCCAGGTAAGAAACTCATCCTGCCTCAATGGCCGAATGAAGTCCACCGGAATGATCTCCTGCATAACAACTATAGTATAACACCGGATGCAGCAGGCTGTAAGCCGTGCTGGAACGACTGCAGGAATCGATGCCTGCCTTTCGCTGCGTGCCTGATAAATCAGGCAAAAACAAAGTTAAATACTTATGCCAGATTGAACATGCCTAGTTGGCGGGGGCTCGATGCCGCCGCCACAGGGCGATGGAGTATAGGTAAGCAGCCTGAAGCGACTGTGCCGCCAGGAGTTCGACCATGGCGGCGACAAGAGCGCAACGGAGCAATACATCCGCTTCCCTGTTGGTGTCTTCCCCTGCTATATGATTATACATATCGTGGCAAAGGGTAAAGGAAGATAGGGTTGCAAGGGGAAGAAAACATTAGGGAAGGCGAGTATTGCGACCTGGTGGGTGGGGGGAGAATTCCCATGGTGTATAGTTAATGGAGTTCGTGCGGCACACACCACGATTCCTATGAGGGCGGGGGGTCGGCCGCTGGCCATCGGGCCTGGGAAGAAAACCAACGGTTATAACGCACGAACGACCCCAGCGGCCGTGCCACGAAGTTGCGGCGTAGCAGAGCGCAGCGAAGCTATGCAGAATGCCAGGCTGAGGCACGAGGCCGATATCGCCGCAGTTGAGCGGCAGCAAACCCTTCAATTATGCCGCAACCGTGGTTGGGTTTAGGCGGGGGGCAGTTTCACTCGTGGGCCAGCTTCAAGCGTTGTTATGTCACATACCACCTGGCCATGAGAGGCCGAAAACGGGGGGTGTTTCGGGGTGGGGTGGGTTATCGGTCACAATAGCCGCCACGCAATACAGGCGCTGCGGGATCCACAGTGTAGCATTTCAGCTTATTGTCCCAGACCACATATTTCCCGGTTGTTAATCCAACGTATGATAGTTTGCCGCCACAGGCAGGACATTTTCGCCGGCTCCGGCCGTGGGATCCGCGGTTAAGCCCTCCAGACATTCGGTAAAACTCACCAAACCCCTGGATGAGTTTGCGGCGTTTCATTAACCCTAAGTACCAGGCAACCTTGGTGTAATCGAGCAATATGTTGGCGGGGTACTGGCAGCACCGGCGTATGAAGTAACCTTCGGCCCGGTTATAGTCGTTAAACGCCTGGTAGTCATGTAGCCTGGCGTTACCGTCAACCGCCCAGGCAAACAGGAAGGCATGGTTACTGTCACCGTTCACCATGTAATGGTAAAGGATATGGTAGTAGTGATATTCCTCGTCCCAGACCAGCTCGATGTGATAAACGCCACCCCGGAGTAAAGGGGAACGAGTTAACAGTTCCTGGTGTATGGTCTTGGCATAAGCCATACCATCGTCAACCTGGTAATATCTGTAGCTTCCATAGTCCATGGTTACGATGAGAAAACCCCTTGTAGGATCCCAGCTGTTGCGGTGCCGGTACATGAAACGGGCGAGGTTTCTGTAGTAACAGGTAGGGCAAAGTCTCTCATCGCAATGATACGGGTGACCTATACATTCCCCGCATTTAGTACACCTGGCGAACGAGAAGGATTTGCCACAGTGGCTCATGCGGTCAGCTTCTTTCTCCAGGCCGGCTGCTTTGGCAGATACTGCGGCGAGGTCCCGGGTTTCTATTAACCCTCGTTCGTAGAAACATTGGTCACTATTAGCTAAAACACCCTTCCCCACACCACAGTGACCAATGTTTTTGTTCGTGAGCCAGGCCTCGATTTTATCGGTAATGTTCTCCTGATATTCTTGTTGTATCCTCTCTACGGTTGCTGTCTTCATCGTCGTTCCTCCTTAGTAATTAGTATAACATGGAGATGGTTGAGGTTGGTTAGGTTAAGTTGGTTAGGTTAGGTTAGATTAAACATTGGCTGTAGCTGAAACACGTATTTAAAAATTTAACTTTGTTGACTTGTTGACATGATATGTGCACGTCCTATATGATAGTAATGTAATGGCCAATCAATCGAGGTCTTTCGGGGTAAGGCTGCCTGTTGAAGTAGTGGTGATGGTTGATGGTTTCTGTAAGAAGCAAGGTATAAGCCGATCTGAGTTTTTCTTGAGTATGCTCAGAAGTTTCTCCATGGAGGGCAAGGCTGACAGAGTGGCTAGGGTATACCTGCATGATCGAAGGAAGTGGGGGAAGCGTGCACATCCTTTAGGTAGCAAAGCGGTGACTGGGTGGATATCGGGGGACTTAGCGGAGAAATTATTTGTGTATGCTGAGGGGAATCATATCACGGTAAGCAATGCTATTGAACAGGCGATAAGGCAGTTTGTAAAGTGAACGGTGCACCGAAGGGCTATTTTCTCCTTTTTTCAGCGTAGGTGCTGCCGAAGAGCCAGCCGGCTGCCATGGTAAGTATGGATTTCACCTCGCTGTCAATACGGAAAGCTATAAGAAGAATACAGCCAACGACAAGGATCAGCGCGGTGATTTTATCAGGCGTCCAACTCATAGCAGCACCTCCTTTCCTAGTTTAGCCAGTCCGATTAAAACAAGCAATAGGGCAATGAAGCCTGCACCCCGGCCGGGACGGTAGTAGTGGTACTCTCCCTTCAAGGGAGAGGGATACTCGAGGGGCATAGGGTAATGTGGCTTCCAGGGGGGCAGGACCTCAAAGAAGCCTATGACGAAGGCGTGGATCTCATCCGTGGTAATCATTTTAGTAGCCAATGTAATTTATAGGGTATATCTTGAACCTTCTGTCCACTGCTGCGTTGGTCTTAATACTACCCAATAGCAAATAGTTACCTCCAACAGGCATATTTGTCGTATGGGTTGCCTTGAGCACGCCATTAACGTAGTACTCCACCGTGTTAGCAGCGGTTACCAGGATAAGCAGCTTTGCACTAGCCCACATTCCAGCAATAGATACCCCAGTGTCTGTTGCCTTCTCTACCGCGCCATCGGCATTACTGGCATAAATCTCCCCATTGGTTATTCTCCAGCCGACATGCCTGTCTGTGGCTGCTATAGGAACGGAGTAAAGATTGGTGAAACAGCCGAAGAATATATCCTCATTTGCCAGTGCAGTTGATGCCTGAAGACGGGTATAGAGTGCCTCTCCTGCTCTAGTAAGATACATCAGACCAATTGTGTCAGTTCTATAGATGGCATACTGGTTCAAGACTGCTCCACTCTGTAGCTGCATCGAGCCAACACTTACCCAATAGGCAGTCCCAGGCCCAAGCAGTGTCCAGGCATCTATTGTTTCCCAGCCTAGATGGATGCTATAAACATCAAAGGGGAAGGCTCTATACTGCCTGTGAAATGCGAGGGGAATATAATCTGAGACAACGCCGTGCACGCCTGTGGTCAAGTCGGCATGGGCCTTAGACTTCCATAGTACTGTGGCGCCGTCGTAGTAAAAGAAGTTGCCGTCTGCCGGCGCCGGCACATTGACATCGCCCAGGTCGTTGAGTTTGATAGCGGACATGTCCACCTTGACATAGCCGTCTGCGTCAACCTGCAGAGGTATCCATTTCTTTGTCGCGGGGTAGAATCCCCATAGTAATACGCCTGGCATTATATCAACTCTCAGGACGCTTTGATTTGCAGCTTTCCATCGGCGGCCACACGGACCGGGACCCACTTCTTATTAACCGGGTCCCATCCCCAAATTAAAGCTCCTGGCATAGATCCTCCTTATGGTTCGTTCATGGTTACTATAACATCATCGAGGTGCGATGGGAGAAAGGCTCCTCCCCACCAGCGGTAGAAGAATCTTGGCTGGATCGCCTTGTGGCAATAGAGTATATCCACGGCGGGGACGTAAGTTGACAGGTCATAGGGTTTACCCAGGACGATAGCCCTGACATATTCCAGGGTCTTGGTGTCTATTACCAGCTTTACCGGGTTGAAGTAGTAAAGCGGCTCGTTTGGCCAATCGTCGAGATGGGCAAATGAGTTCCAGTTATCAAGGAGTGTGACGTACTGAAGATCAAAGTTGGTAGGGTTGAATCTTATACCGAATTTATAGTGACGTCTTCCGGAATAATAGTGAAGCTCAACGTGCCAGTAGTAGAAATCGGAGTAGAAGGTAATGTGTTCTTCGACGCCATACCTACCGTCTTCGTGGATGGGGATGGTGGCGGCTGATTCGCAGTACTGGACGCCGGCGGCTCCGATAACATGCTCGAGGGCCCAGTTGCCGCCTCGTGAGTGCGTTGGTGATAACTGTACATAGCTGTCGGCGTCTCCGCGGACCTGAAACCACTTGGACATACCTTCTTCGAAGCTGTCAAAGAAGATTATGTCACCTTTGCCGTCCATGGTCTTGATCAGGCCCTGGCGCAGGAAGTAGTCCTCCCAGTTAACTATAGGGAAGGCATAAAAGGAAGGGGCTGCTAAGCCGTAGTCCGGATGACCGTGTGCCATTAGAGTCTCAACCTCTTCAAAAGTTTTTTAAACGCCTGGATGAAGGGCTCTTCTGGCTGGAGGACATCTGCAGGCAATATACCAAATCTTATCTCAAGGGTGTGTGGGAAAGCGTCGTCAAGATTCCAGCCATGGAGTGTTAAAAGATATGGTGCGGAGAAGAGCTCGTAGAAATCGTTGAAGGCGATGGTATAGTTATCGGAGTTGAAGTCTCCGTCGGGGTTTAGTGGCCATACCTGGAAGAGTCCCCTTTTGATGCGTAGATGTACCAGACCACCGCAGCCATCGGGAAAGCCTATTTCTACGCGGTGGATTATGCCGTGCGTTAGCTTGGCCCGCTTGATATAAAGCGGGTACTTGGAAGTGTTAGCCGGTATAGTAAAGCTAAAATCATAGAACACGACACTTCACTAAGCCTTTCCCTCGCCGATCGGCTCCCAGATAACGAGAACACCTTCCACTTTATCGAAATTACCGATGTAAAGGCCGCGATGCGTTTCGAGCCCACCCTCAACATGGTATTCCCTGGTAACCTTTGCATCGGTAAAGATGGTGCCGATTGGTGGATCCTGGGTGCTCTCACCATCATAGAGCTTACAACCGGCATTATTGGCGCTGGGCGTCATAATGACGTTCTTAAGGAGACAAGGCCGTTTGGTTATGACCTGCTCTGTGGTACACCATGTCCAGGCCAAGTTAGTACCTCCTTATGCCAGGGTTAGTATTTCCTCACCTGCTGAAGGGTTACTCTGGTTACTGCTCCATCAGGGACGTCGGTGCCATCCAGGATGCGGAGTTCAAGACCGCCAATCTTGGTAGGATCATACCAGTCTGCGGGGTCATTCTGGTCTCCAAAAGGATAGCAGAACATTGCGTGAGGTAGAATTCCCTTGTGCATGCCTGTAAGGGTGGAATCGTTAGCAGCACCATCATCAAAGAGGATTTTGCCGCCGGTGGCGCCGATGAGCTGTACGGTCTTTCCGGCAGTGACACAATTAACAAGCGCCTGGTTTATGGCTGCTGGTGCACCCCAGATAGGCCAGTCAACGCTTTCCTGGGTGGTGACAATTAATTCTTGACACCAACCAAACCTGTGGAGGCAAAGGGCACGCCAGTTGCGTGCAGCAAGGTCAAAGGGAATCCGCTTATCGTTGTCCTCTGATAGCTTAGCTTCAGCTAGGTGCTTGCCTGGCTCGTGGAAGTCGTGTCTTGCCTGGGCGAATAGCTTCCTGAGAACCAGGTCGGTGGGCAAAGCGATGTACTTGTAGGCATTCCTGCCAGTGTCATAGCGGTAAAATTCCCTGTTCTGGAAGAAACCGGCGGGGGTAATTTTCTTCTCGTCAAAACAGTCGGCCAATATGGTGAGATAGACATGGTCGGCAAGGAGTGTTACAGCAGTAGCATCGTAGGTGACTCTTATCTGAGGGTTCCTGTACTTGGTGGGGTCAAAGGCATAAAGAGGGTCATGCTGCCAGCGGCCGAATAGTAGAGCATCGTAAACGACCTCATCCTGGCTGGGTATGCCTCCAGATGCAGGATTGGCAAGCTTCCCGGTGTCGTAGAAATGGATGGCATTCATCTGTGAAGCAGAGATGCTTTCGAGGACGTCTGTACCATCAACCAATTCGATTTTAGAGATGGCTTCAAGTGTGTGTGTTAACCTGGCAGTAGCTTTTACTGCCACTTCAATCTTGAAAAGTAGCATGGAGATTGGATCCATGATTTTGACGTCGTGGACCTTGACTCCTGAGGCACCCAAGTCTTCTCGGGCCATTAAAGTTGCTGTTCTGTATTTCATATCCTGATTACCTCCGTTATTAACGCTCCAGGCTACCTGACCTTCGCTTCGTGAAGTGCGGCAGCCATTACCCTGACTCTCTCGATGTTAGCAGGGTCACCTACCGGGCCTCGAGGTGGCAGAGAGGTCCCCTCAATAACATCGCGGTATGGTCCGAATTTCTTGCCGTACTTGGGAGTGCCGAATTCCACTCCTGAGCGGTAGCGACCTACACCTAGCTTAAGAGCGGGGTCAATATAGGCTGCCTGCCCTGCTTCGACGACTCCCTTGACGAAGCCGTCCCGGGCAATAGCGCCCTCGACGCCGCCTTTCCAGGCGTCGCCGGCTGCCGCTGCCTCATCCACCCAGATTTTCTTGGGGTCCCTGAGTCCCGCCTCCAGCTCCTTTCCCTTGGCCGGCGTAACTCTCCCATACTTCTCCGTGATTTTGGCTAATGATCTAATCTTGGGCATGTTTTACACCTCCGTTTATGTATTTCTCCTTAAGGGAGGGCTACCCCCTTATTGACATAATACGGCATGCCTCTGGTTATGTCAAGTGTTTATGTCAAGTAATCTGGTGGCCATGCGGAAAAACCTCCGCCATTTAGCTATGAATTTATGCAGCATCGGGCTGCCTGGTGGACCAAACTTAGCTTTAAGGGGAAAAATCATGGAGGTTGGATCCAACTTAATCTTGGTGCCGTTATTCTGTCTTTCTGTCTTTCTGTTTCTTGCCATGGAGGTTTCTGGGGGGTGGATATCCGGATGGATCCTGCCTAGTCGGAGGTTTTAGGGGCGCCTGCAGGTCCCCTTTTTAGCCCTGGTTGGAGGTTTTGAGAACTATGCCATAGGCATCTGAGTACTCAGCTAAAGGATGGAAGGTGGTATATTCTGCAAGCTGCTCCTCTGTGAAAGGTAGACTCTGTGGATTGAGGATGATGGAAAAGCTGTCCAGGATGTCGTCCATTTCCTGTGTAGTGTGAGGGGTTTCCTTACTAGAAGGGGTGCCAGTACGGTCAGTGAAAATACCGCGTTGACCATTATGGCACCATTCAACGGTTAAAAAATACCTTACCTTATTAGACATGTCCTTTCAGTTTCTGGCCACAGTGCCAGCAAATGTCCCATGGCTCCAGTAGGACCTTGTCCTCGGGGGCGTTGCATAGGGCACAGGTCCGCGGCGCCGGCGGTTTAAATACCTGGTCTTGTTCTTCTCCCGGGTGTTCATCCTTCTGAGCGATCCGCATATCCCTGGCGGCTATGGTGGCCTTAGCCTGGCGGGCCCAATCCCGGGCTGCCTTCTCGGTGCATCCTCCCTGGATGGCATAGTTAATATAGTCGGTGCGTAGCTTTGGGTCTGATATGTTCTTAAGTTCGTGGGCTACGGAAGGTGAGAGCCTGGCTGCAGCGATGGCTTCCTGAGTCTGCTGGTCTAGGTCCAATAGCCCGAGCTGTCTTGATACCCAATCCCTGCTCTTATTACAAAACCTGGCAATCTCGATTATGCTGTACCCGAGCTCCTCGAGCATGAATTTAAGCATGGTGGCCTGCTCCATAGGGTTAAGATCCTGGCGGTGAAAGTTCTCGGAAAACTGCACCATGGCAGCGTCCCGGCTATCCTGCTTAACAACTTTGGCCGGTATGTAGTCTCGGCCCAGCATCTGATAAGCCTTGAATCTCCTGGTGCCGGTGACAAGCTCAAAGCCGGCTTCAGTTTCACGGACTACGACAGGGTTGATCAAGCCTATCTCTTTAATAGAGTTGGCCAGGGCCTCGATACCTTCAACCTCCAGAGGACCTCGGGGCTGGAAGTGGGGGTCGGTGATGGCATCGAGTTTTATGTCTATGGTTTCCATGTGTTCCTGTACCTGATAAATTTAGCTTGATTCTGTAGATCCAGGACGCCCAGGAGATAGTTAATATCGGTTGTTCCCATACAGTAGTGCCACTTCTCCCGGATATAGTCAGGGGACTTACCGACAATGCCCTGGTTATTCTCCATGATGATACAGAAGGTTAGAATTTGGTCGAGGGTGATATCCTTTGTATCCATAGGTCATGCCTCCTCAGGGGGTGCCACCTGTGGCAGGTAATCCCTGCGAAGATCATTATCGAGGCTTTCAATATCACTGAGGACTAAATCACCCCGGGGTCCACGGCAGGTTATGGTCCAGGCGTAGGTCCCTTTTTGCCCGCGGATGAGCTCGATCTTGTAGGGGTCATCTGAGACAGTGTGAATGGTGCCTTTAAAATTAATGTCCATCGTGTTTATACCTCCTATTCAAACAGTTTACCTGTGGATTCTGAGGGTGGTGATTCAGTGGTAGGTTGTTCAGAACCGGTGACAACCGGCTTGCCTGTTTTAGTTAAGGCAACTGCCTCTTTGATGACCACGTAGGCTTCATCCAGAGTGCGGCCCTGGACACCGATCCAATCTTCCTTGATACTGTTGACCGCAAGTATATCGTGAGCTTCCTTCGGTGATATGCCCAGGGTGTTTATTTTGGACCAGAACCAGCTCCAGCTGAGTTTCTCCTGATCATCGGCAGTAGTACCAGGCTTAGAAGGGAAACCTGCAGGTTTTGGGTGCTGATTAAGGGTGGGTTTTAAAGGATGGGATAAAAAGAGCTTTCGTAGGGTGGACGCCACACCTGGAAGGCTCTGCGCGGCGTCCACGTCGGCCCTTTTGGCTGCCATCTTGGCAATGGTATTAAGCAGATCCTCGGTATCCGGATTGGGAATCCGGTACTTGCCGTCCTTGCGCTGTTTAAGACCCTTCCGGGATATACCATCTTTCTCAGGATCCTCTACCCAGCGATATCGGTGCTTGATTTCTTTGGTGGAAGCAGCTCCTATACCGGTGGCCACAACTTGATGTGACTGACGATTTATAAGCTGTGAGGTGACTGTATACCTGATATGTGGCACCTGAATGGCAGAGTCAATAACCTTGTAATCGGCATAGCAGTTAAAGGCTGACATGATCTTGGCTGCTCCGGAGTCCCAGAGGAAAGGCTGGGGGACACCTGGTATGGTCCCAAAATCAATATCTTTCTCAAGGACTTCCCTGACAAGCTGCTCACAAAGCTGGATATTATGCTTGACAACCTCCACAGCTTGCTCTGATAGCTGGAGGGCTGCCGGAGCTGTCGTTGCCGGCAATGACGTGCTAATTCGTTCTGCCATTAGGTTTAGCCTCCTCAAGGTCCTTGAAGTATTCTATCCTCATTACGGCGAGCTCTCCGTGCTTATCCTTTTCTTTGAGTATTAGCAGCGCGTTCTTGCCTTCGGCCGTGGCCCTCTTTTCTACCTCCCGGAAAATGCTCCATATTGAAAAGTGGCGGCGGTACTTGACCTCTACCAGCCAGCCAGGGAGCTCCACGTCTCCCTTGGTCCCTATACCCTGCCCACCTGAAAGAGGAACTCGTTTGCCGCCGAGTGCTTTGGCGGCGCTATACTCTGCTGCTTTCCACGCTTTCATTTTACATCGATCGGTCCCAGCCAGGCTTCTACCCTGGCGACGTCTTGCTGGAGGGCTGTTACAAACTTGAAAACTATGGGAGGAAGGGCGTAGATAGTTGGAACCTCGTACTGAGCTAGAATAAAGGCAACGATCCTTTTATTCCTGGCCACGTCTTTCATTAGCTGATCGCTCATTTTCCTCCTTTACCCATAGCTCAAGGGCCTCAAATACTGCCTGCCTTATGGTAATGCCTTTAAGGATGGCCATGGCATGCGACTGGCGCCGGATATCGGTCTCCCTGGGTGTCTGTGGCTTGTAGCACTCTAATCTAGACATCTTCCTCTGTCTCGCCTGGTATCTGCCAGTTGACATCAAGGCCAGGGTATTCTCTCAGCTGCTGGAGACGTTTCAAGCCTTCGATGCCCACCTCCTTAGCGTGAAAGAGGTCCATTTCATCAACTTCAACACTTCCTGAAAGACTTAGTTCAAGAGTTTCGATTGCCTTTGTGAGCGTTATCAACGTTGCCTCCTTCTTAGTGGGAGCCGGCTTCGCACTCTCTGTACACTACGATGAGGCAGCTTCCTGCTTAGACTATCGACTCCCACGGTTAAAGATTAACACATGGGGGGAAATGGTGTCAAGGGGGTGGTTTACATAAGATAGGGAAAAGTTACACTAATATGATGTTTATGGCATAGAGATCAAAGGCTGACCTGATATCGGGGGCTTCCCTCTCTCCTATAGAGGCTAGAATGACCGGTTTTACCGGCCGGTGCTCCTCCTGATATAACTCGAAGTAGGTTACCAGCTGGCCAAGAGCTGACATGCTGATACGTGGCTTTACCTCGAAGATCCAGATGTTATCACCGGTTTCACCAAGGGCGTCAACTCTCTTTTTAGTGACCGCTGACAGAAGACGCTTCATGTACTCGGGGTCTGATGGAACCGGTAAGACTCCGGAGCCTAAGTGTAGATCATAGGTTATCTTCTCGAACACAAGGTCGGTCGATCGGAGAAACCTGGTCCAGATCCGGGCCTCGTCTTCCAGCATGTGTGGGTAGCGGGTTCGAATCCACGTTTCCTGTGCCATGGTGAATTAACTACTCAGGAGTGGGTGAATAAGGCGTTTCCTCGGGTAATTCCTCCAGGAGCTCAAGGTTATCCTGGGTGGGACCGTAGTAGCCTTTGTCGAGTCGTGCGGTGATAATGTCAAAAGCTGCATCCCTGGACTCTGCCTTGATTTCGTCCTCTACTATGAATGTAAGTTTGTATAACTTCATGCGTTACCTCCTTTCAATTCCTGCCTTAGTGACCATCTCCCTGGTTATCTTAACACCTACCCTGTCTCCCCACAAGCGCAATAGCTGCTTCTTATCCTCTGCATCAATGCGCTGCCGGCGGAGCCAGGTAAGAAACTCCTCCTGCCTCAATGGCCGAATGAAGTCCACCGGAATGATCTCCTGCATG